>WPCK01102761.1_pt1 | contig 23352 bp, 19 predicted proteins | sample 5399851 | NCBI WGS metagenome assembly WPCK01 (sample SAMN12869471, study PRJNA574797) | sludge metagenome | isolation source: wastewater treatment of pH11 | place: China:Beijing | collected 2019-05-20 | reverse complement strand
GACATTGTGCTTTCCGAAGTCCCTTATGTCGTGGATGTAAATCCAAGGCCCACAGCTTCAATATTTGGGATCAGCAGGGTCATGCGGGAGGAAATAGGTGAGCTTCTCCTCACTAACAGGTTCGGAACACTCCCTGATTCCGTGAGGGTCGAGGGAGAATATCACTTTTCCAAAGATATGCTTGGCGAGCTTTTTGGAAAGAATTGAGAGCCGTAGAGCGCGAACAGTCAGGCAAATGCTGAATATCCGGAAAATTACATACCTGGAAAAAACACGGAAAGGAATTGAAATGAATTCAAAAACTATAGGGATAGACATTGGAGGGGCAAACACAAAGCTTGCTTCCTCGGACGGGACTATTGTAGAGCTTCATTACCTGCCACTCTGGAAAAACACCATGCTTCCAGAAGTCCTGAAGGAGATCTCGCAAAGGCTGAAACCTGAAAATGTCGCTGTTGTCATGACAGGAGAACTTGCCGATTGCTTTGAAGACAAAGAACAGGGCATCCGCTTCATAAAAGAAAACGTTGATTCTGCTTTTGGCTCCGGGAAAGTTTCATACATAAACAGTCAGGGAAGGTTCCGGAAAGAAAACGATCCCCTGAGAGATCTTGCTGCTGCAAACTGGGCAGCTTCAGCCAGGTTGATAGGGGAGGAGATTGGAGACTGTATTTTTGTCGATGTTGGCAGTACAACAAGTGATATTATTCCTGTTATATCGGGGGAGCACAGGGCAGGGCACACCGACTTTGAAAGACTTCTCAGGAGTGAACTTGTATATGCAGGCACGTTAAGGACAAACCTTGCCGCACTTCTTGAGAAGGTAAAGCTTGAAAAAGGCATATGCAGGACGTCTTCCGAGCTCTTTGCAACGACAGCAGACGCTTATCTGATTCTAGGGGAGATCAATGAAGATAAATATACATGTGAAACTGCTGACGGAGTCGGAAGAAGCAAAATCGAAGCCATGCGCAGGATTGCAAGGCTGGTATGTGCAGATCTTTCAGAAGTAGGGGAGACAGAGGTATACGAGATCGCAGAGCAGGTAAAGGAAAAACAGGTTTCTGCCCTTACTGAAGCTATTTCTGAAGTTGCGGAAAGGAACAGGCTTGAGAAAATTGCAGCAGCAGGCCTTGGGGAATTTTTGATATCTGAAGCCGCAGAGAGACTTGGGTTTGAATGCATTTCGGTTGCCGGGCGCTGGGGAGAAGAGATTTCGAAGGTATTTCCGGCATATGCTGCCGCTCGTTTGCTAGATAAATAAATAGTGAGTAAATAGTAAGTAAATAATGAGTCAATAGCAAGTAAAAAGTGAGTTAATAGTAAGTGAATAGCAAGCAAATAGCAAGCAAATAGAAAGTGAGTTAATAGAAAGTGAATAGCAAGCAAATAGCAAGTGAAGCTAGTAAACAGTAAGTAGATCCAGAATTGCCAGTAAAAGATTTCAATGGATAAAAGCGCAATGAAACCGGTGAAAGTTGTTATAAAAATAGGAGGGAGCCTGATCCGGGAGGCACCTGAGCTTGTGGACAGGCTCGTAAAAGAATTTGGTTCAGGTATCAAGGATGCTCCTCCGGGTGGGGTGGTTCCGGGGAAAATGCCCTTTTCCATCCTTATAGTGCCGGGAGGAGGGGTATTTGCTGACGCCGTAAGAGAAGCTGATGAGATGTTCGGGCTCGGAGAAGATGCGTCTCACTGGATGGCTATACTTGGAATGGAGCAGTATGCCTGTTATCTGCAGGACAAAAGCCGTGTAAAAGGCACGGATTCAATAAAAGAGCTGCTTCAGGGAGTTTCAATTCTTTTTCCATACAGGCTCCTCAAGGCAGAAGACCCTCTTCCACATTCATGGGAAGTAACCTCGGACACGATTGCTGCCTGGGTTGCAAGGCAAACAGGAGCCGTTTTTATTAAGGCTACAGATGTTGACGGGATGTTCTGGAAAGGAAAATTGATCCGGGAAATTTTTACACCGGATCTTGCAGGAGACTTCGAAAGCTGCATTGACTCTGCGCTTCCCGGCTTCCTTCAAAAAAACAAAATGGAATGCATAATTGTAAATGGAAAATTCCCTGAAAGAGTAATTCAGGCGGTGTATGGAAAGCCTGTGACCTGTACGGCGGTAAAGGGGAATATTTAAATTGTATATCGTATATGACTAGGGAGAGAAGCAAACCGCGTCCAAAAAGCATCATTACATTCAGTTCATCAGATTTGTTGATGTTAATACGGGTGCCAAAAAAAGCAGGTTACTGAAGCCTGGTCAGGTGCCTGATTCACCGGTTAATTCATTGCAGTTTCCTATAAGAAATAATTAAGGAGAAGAAAAATGTCATCAGATAAAGTTGAGTACTGTACCTCGTGCGGTATCCGCCTTGTGGAAAAAGGCTATGTGAAGTTTCCCTGCCCGCAGTGCGGAGCAGAGATCGGAAGATGTACAAGCTGCAGGCAGCAGGGTAATGTATATACCTGTCCAAAGTGCGGATTCAAAGCTCCGTGATTTCGGGCAGAACGCCAGAAAGATCCAGACACAAATTTTAAACGCAGATTGAAACTGGTTTGCAGGATAATATACACTATATGAGGAATTGAAATGGGTGATGTTGCAGCAAAATTAAAAATCATGCCAGAAAGCGTTGACACCGACCTTGTAGGGCTGAAGGAAAATCTCAAAAATGTAATTCCGGCAGGAGCACAGCTTCACGGTGACATAGTTGAAGAGCCTATAGCCTTTGGATTAAAGGCTCTGATTGTTACGCTGATTGTTAATGATGAGGAAGGCGGGACTGAACCTGCAGAAGAAGCTTTTGCAAAAGTTTCCGGCGTAGAGAATGTCCAGGTCCTGGAAGCCTACCGCATCTGAGAAGGAAAAAAGAGCCGGATAACATTTCCGGAAAACTTTTTTCACCTTTCTCTTTTTCGTAAAAGGGCTCGTAGATCAGGGGAAGATCGTTACGTTCGCAACGTAAAGGCCGCGGGTTCAAATCCCGCCGAGTCCACTAACAATTTTATAAAAATCAGTCTGTTCTCTCCTGTTTTTTGTTCTCTTTGTTCTTACCAATGATAATATCAATTTTATAACTGTCTAAAAATAGCAAAGAATTAAATACAAATAACTCTTTTTAAATATTAGTGTGGTCATCCCACGCTAGAATAACCCCCTCAGATGGCCAGGGAAAGTTGAAGCTCCCCCTGGCCACTATATTAAAAATATCTATAAATGCCTTTAAAAATTTCGCCCAATTTTTTCAGGACTTTTTATATTTTACTCACTCTGTTATTATTTTTCCTATTCTGTCTTTTAACCATTTTCTGACAGAAAAAACATTAAATAGTTCTCATACTGTTTTGAAAAGCAGGTTTATTTTTAAACTCTCTAAATCTTAATTCAGTTTTTTAAATCTCTAAATCTTAATACAGTTTTTTAAACTCTCTATATATTTGATGAGTCTAATCTTAATCTCAGGATCTGAACTTTACAAAAAGCGGGAATACATCAGATAGTTTTTAAACAATGGTGCCTATTATAGTCCAGCCTATATTTTTTTACGATAATGCTTCAGATATATGGGATTAAAGGGAATAAATCTCGGAAAAAATGAAAAAGTCCAAACAGATTGTTTTTGACCCTATTTTTGAGCGAAGAATTACCCTCTCTGCGACCTGCAGAATAGGCTAAGAGTGAATGGGGGACTGGTATTTATTAAAAGTAACAGCTTGCCCGAAAGAAAAGAAGATACTGAAGAAATTGAACAGGAAATTTCAGCAGGACTGCAAGAAATAACGATGAAGCATTTTTCTTCCGGGAACTCTAACCCCGTTCTCAGGATAGACAGGAAAGGAAGGGTTCTTTACGCGAATAGGGCAGCAGATTTTCTTCTTGAACACTGGGGCACAAAAGAAGGAGAAGAAATCCCTCAAACCCTCCTTAAAGATATGAAACGAATTATTTTTCAACAAAATCCCGAAAACCTTGAAATCAATACAGGAAAAGTTACGTATTCTCTGGTGCTCAAAGACTGTCCTGAAGACGGCTGTTTGGATATTTATGGGTTTGATATCAGTTACAGGGTACAGGCTGAAGAGGAGCTCGGGAGCAGGTACAAAAGACTGGAAGAACTGGTCAGGCTGAAGTCTGCTGAGTGTATGGAAGTAAATGAAAGGCTCGCGAAGGAAGTAATTGAGAGACAGAGAGTCGAGCACATTTTCAGGAACAACCTTCGGTTTATTGAGACTCTTCTTGACAGCATCCCGAGCCCTGTATTCCAGAGAGACCTTAATGAGGTTTATGTAAACTGCAATGAGAGTTTTGCCAGACAAATAATGGGGCTTCCCAAGGAGGCAGTTATAGGGGGCTCATTCTCGGAATTTCAGAAAAAGGTCCCTAAAGAGCTGGCTGATATCTATTACAAACATGATAGGGAACTTATTCAGAATGGGGGCAGCAATTATTACGAAACCAGGGTTATCTGTGCTGATGGCAGAACCAGGGATTTTCTGTTCCATAAGGCTGCTTACAGAGACGGCGCAGGAGAGGTTGCCGGAATTGCAGGTATAATGCTGGATATTACTCCGAGGAAAGAAGCTGAAAGATTCTTAAGAAAAACTGAAGAGAAATACAGGCTTGCTTCCAAGCAAACAGGGCAGCTTGTTTACGATTATGAGATAGAACCAGATATTATTCACTGGGCAGGGGCAATCTCACAGATAACCGGCTACAGTCCGGAAGAGTTCATGCAGGTGGGCCTGGAGGGCTGGATAGGGCATGTTCATCCTGAAGACCGTAAAAGGGTGTGGGAAGTCCATGAAATGTGTATGAAAAACGGGGGGAAATTCCTCGAAGATTACAGGTTCAGAAAAAAAGATGGCAGCTATTTTTATGCGGAAGACAGCGGGGTGTACATTCAGGATGACTTTAACAGGGTCTGCAGGATTGTCGGGGTAATAAAAGACATCACTGAAAGTAAACTTGCCAGGGAATCCCTTGAACGAAGTGAACAGAGATTCCGCATGATTACAGAACAGACAGGCCAGCTCGTTTACGATTATGATGTACAGAACAATAGCAATTACTGGGTAGGAGCAATAGAAGAACTGACAGGATACAGTTTTGAAGAGTTTCAGGGCTTCACACCCGAGGTATGGTCTCAACACGTCCATCCTGAAGACAGGGAAAAAGCGGTAAGAGCCCATTTTGAGTGCATTAAAAACGGGGGGAAATTCTGTGAAGAATACAGGTTCAGAATAAAAGATGGGACCTATATTTACGTTGAAGACAGCGGTATCTATCTTAAAACCGGGGATCAAGGGATATACAGGGTTCTTGGGGTAATGAAAGATATTACTGAGAAGAGGCTTGCCCGGCAGAAACTTCAGGAAAGTGAAGAGAGATTCAGAATAGCTGCAGAACAGACAGGTCAGATAGTCTTTGAACATGACCATGGAGACCGGTATATCAAGTGGGTAGGAGCTATTCAGGACGTTACGGGATACACAGTAGAAGAATTCATAAAATTTGATAATGCTGCATGGGCAAATCATATTCATCCCGAAGACAGGGACAGGACTCTTGCTGAGTTGAAGAAGTTTCAGGAAAATGAAAATAAGTTCCGCACTGAATACAGGTTCAGGAAAAAGGATGGGAGTTATATCCATCTTGAAGACAGTGGAATTTACCTGAGAAATGAAGACGGAAACATCCGGAAAGCCTTTGGCGTCATGAAAGACATTACAGAAATAAAAATGGCTTCGGAGAAGCTGAAGGAGAGTGAGGAGCGCTACAGGTTATTTATGAAGAACTTCAGGGGAATCGCTTTCCAGATGGACATAGACTTCACCCCTATTCTTGTAGACGGCAATGTAGAGGAAATTACGGGGTACAGAATGGAAGACCTGAGTTTAGGAAAAATCGATTGGTATCGGATTGTCCATCCTGATGACCGGGTAAAACTTTTTGAAAATAGGGAGGGGCTTGTAAAAGACCCGTTCCTATTCATAGAACACGACTACAGGATAATGCATAAAGGTGGAGAAATAAAGTGGGTCCATGAGATTTTTCAGAATGTCTTCGACTCTATGGGCAAAAAAAGAATCCTGCAGGGTGCAGCTTATGATATAAGCAGGCAAAAAGAAGCTGAAGAATCCCTGGCAAAAATCGAAGAGTTCCGTAAAAAGGAAATACATCACAGGATAAAGAATAATCTTCAGGTAATCTCAAGCCTTCTTGAACTTCAGGCAGAGAAATTTAAAGATATAAATGTCCTGGAGGCTTTTCGTGAGAGCCAGAACCGTGTTTCCACAATGGCAATAATTCATGAGGAACTGTACAGGTCGAAAAATAACGAAGCCCTTGATTTCTCGGCTTACCTGCAGAAACTGACTGAGGAACTGTTCCAGACATACGTTGTAAGGAAAGGGGATGTTGACATGCAGCTCGACATCGAAGAGATTTTCCTGGGAATGGATACCGCAGTTCCCCTGGGAATAATTATTAATGAACTTATATCCAATTCTCTGAAGCATGCTTTTTTGCCAGGCATGCAAGGAAAAATTAGCATCAAGCTCAGCAGGACAGAAGAGAATGAAGGGAATAAAAGTATAAGTAATATCACTAATAATATTGGTGCTAAGAGTTCAATTGAGAGAAATTTCCAGTATACCCTGGTAGTTTCTGACAATGGGTTGGGTTTTCCGGAAAACATTGATTTCAGGAGCACTAACTCTCTGGGTCTGCAGCTCGTAAATATACTTGTCGAGCAGCTGGAGGGTAGAATTGAACTTGAGAATGATTCAGGAACCAAGTTCAAAATCTGGTTTAAGGATCCCTACCATTCATCTGAAAATTTATCCAGCACTAAAGGGGAGATATGATGAAAAAAGCAAAAATTCTGGTTGTTGAGGACCAGAACATCGTCGCTCTAAATATCAGAAACAAACTTAAAAATTTGGGTTACACTGTACCCGGTACTGCATCCACAGGAGAGGAAGCAATAAGAAAAGCGGAGCTGACGAATGCAGATCTTGTTTTAATGGATATTATGTTAAAAGGGGACATGGATGGTATTGAAGCTGCCCGCGAGATAAAAACCCGCCTTAAGATTCCTGTACTCTACCTGACCGCCTATACGGATGATGAAACCCTTGAAAGGGCTAAAATGACAGAACCTGCAGGGTATATTTCCAAGCCTTTCAAAGAAGAAGACCTGCATAGCAACATTGAAATGGCTCTCCATAAACATAGGGCCGAAAAAAAAGAGACTGAAACTTCAGCTAATGAGGAATAAGTCCTTTAATGAATTTAAAATACCTGTTTGATAAAGCGGGTATTTCTTCTTAACATCCAATTTCTTTTTTAAAATGCTGTTTTCTCCGTTTCCTGCTAATTAAAATGTAAGAGAATCCGGGATTTACTTTACGCTGAGATTCTCTTAAAGTCAGGAAGTCCATCAGAGCTTGAGGACCTTTGCAGCTTTCAATGCTTCGCTGACCATATTTTCTATATCAAGCCTTTTCTCTTCAAGAACTATAAGGTCATAGTTTGCCTTTACTTCGGGGCGTTCAGGGACTGCGGTGCAGCTTCCTGCAGACCTGGTAGATATATCGTAGGTCCCGATTTTGCGAGCAATGTCTATAATCTCACTCTTGTCAAAGGCAATTAAGGGGTGATATATAGGGATGGCAAGCTGGTAGATCTCTGCATGCATATTCGCAGCAGTCTGGGAGGCTACCTGCCCAAGGGAAGAGCCTGTGATAATTCCACTCGCACCTTCTTTTTTCATGATTTCATAGGCTTCCCTGTACATCATACGTTTGCAGAGGAGGCAGGTGTTTTTTCGATCGCACATTTCTATAAAAGACCTGAGATTGGGGCCATGAGGAATTTCGTAGGTGGTGAACTGGTGTCCTGAAGCCCAGGTCTGGAGCTGACGGATGCAGTCATAAGCCCGCTCCTTTGCAGCGTTTTCCGCATAAGGAGAGGTATTGCAGTAAACAGGGATTATCATCACTCCCCGCTTCATCATCAGCCAGGCAGCAACAGGAGAATCGAGGCCTCCTGACATAAGCACCACCATTTTGCCCTGGGTGCCAAGAGGGAGCCCTCCCACTCCTTTAACTGTTTCCAGATAAACATAAGCCAGGTTCTGCCTCATTTCTACAAAAATTTCCCTGTCAGGGGAACCGAGGTTAACTTTCGGATGCTTTCCTTCACTTTCAAGCATGTTCCAGACGGCATCTCCGCAGGCTCTACCTATATCTGCTGATGAGAATGAATGATTTCCACTTCTTCTGGCCCGGATTGCAAAAGATTCCCCTTCCTGGATGATTTTCTTTCCGAGAAAAGCGCATGTTTCGGCTGCGCTGTCAAGCTCAGGTTTGGTTATCAGTGCAGAGGATGTTGAGACTACCCCAAAAACATCCGCAGCCGCTCCAGCTGCGCGCGGGTCAGTGGTCTCTATAAATATCCTGCCCCATTCTCTCCGCATGAGGGAGTATGGAATGTTTTTTGAGTCCAGCATTGCGGCGATGTTTTTCATAAGTATTTTTTCATACCAGTTACGGACTCCAGGACTTTTGAGAGCAAGCTCCCCGTAACGGACTATGACAACGTTCGTTTCTTTTTCTGACCCCGTGTTATTCGTATTATCTGTGAAAGCACCCTGCATGTTCTTTATGTCTCTCTTTATTCTTTATCGATAGCGGATTAAAATTCTCTTTCAGCCTTTCAGAATTGTCTGTCATATACTCTAATAGTAGATATACTGGTTGACTGCAGAAGGCTTTAAACCTTTCAGAAAAAGAAATTTTTTCTTGAGCATTTCCGGGCAGTCCTCTATGTCAAGCTCTCGAAAGAAGTTCATGGACGCTAGATGCCAGCAGAAACGCCTGTCAGGGATTCTGGCAAGCATTCTTACCGCCTAAAAAGATGCTGAGAAACGGGGAAACCGCAGTGTCGGAGAAACAATCAGGCTGCTTCCATATCAGGAGGCTGATCTGAAAAATTGCCTGAAAATGCGAAGGAAGGCTGTTTCTTACAGCATCGCTCTAATTGAAGTAATATTTTTAGCCAAACATATTTATTATTCTTATATTGTTATGAGTTCAATTTCTGCTGTTAAAACTTCTGGAATCGGGTTGAATCAAAATAAATAATTCTCTATTTAATGTCTTATGTACTGGATTATGCTGCAAGCAGTTAAATGATAAATGTAGGACTTTTCCTGAAAAATATGAATAACATTATATAATTTTTTCTCCAAATTGAACAAATATATTAAATAAGTTGGGGGTCATATAGATAATTATCTGGATGATTTGAAGTGCAGCTTCAAAAATTATGAAAAATGGCACTCAAGATGGTAGAATTGCACGTTTTCGAAAAATCAAAAGTTCTCATTGTTGATGACGAGAGGGATCAGGTAGAATTACTATGTTTGCAGCTTGAAGATGAATATCTTCCAATCCCTGCATATTCCGGGAAAGAGGCAATCGAACTCGTGAAAGCTGAACTTCCGGATTTGATTCTGTTAGATTTGATGCTGCCTGAGTGTGATGGTTATGAGATATGCAGGATACTTAAAAACGATCCTGATTACAAATTTATACCCATAATTGTTATTTCCGGATTTTTTGAAAAACCGAATAAGTTGAAAGCAACCCGGTGCGGAGCTGATGACTTTATTCAGAAGCCTATAGATAGATTTGAGCTTAAAACAAGGATAAAGTCTTTAATCAGAATAAAAAAGAATTATGAAGCTCTGCAGGAAAGCGAAAGCAGGTACAGGCAGTTTTTTAATAATAGCCCGGCTGTCACCCTTCTGGTAGACCCTGAGAGTTACCGTATTGTCGATGCCAACGATCCTGCATGCGCTTATTATGGATATACTTATGAAGAAATGACTGCAAAAAAAATCTCCGATATTAACGTATTCTCTGAAGAAAAAAATAAGGAAATTACCCGGCAGGTTTTTTTGGAAAAAAGAGGTCATTTCTATTCCTGCCATAAACTTGCCAGTGGGGAAATAAGACATGTAGAGGTCTATATCAATACCGTTAACATCAGAGATAAAGAACTTTTTTTTATAAATGTCTATGATATTACTGCCAGCAAGAAAGCAGAAAGAGAGCTGATCGAATCCGAAGAAAAATTCAAACAGGTTGTGGAATTATCAGTTGACGGTATCATCATAGGGACAGACAGCGGGAAAATTGTTGACTGTAACGGGGCAGCCTGCAGGATTTTCGGGTATGATAAAGAAGAGATCTTAAAATTGCAGGTAATCGACCTCTTTCCCGGGGACCTTAACATAATTGCTCATGATATCACATCCTGCAATAAAGCTGCAGGGGAAAAAACAGTCGAGAGGATTAATCAAAAGAAGGATGGTACTTCTTTTCCGGCTGAAGTTGCAGCAAGAAGAGTCAAACTTGGGAATGAAGAGGGGCTGATAGTGTATGTTCGGGACATTACAGAACGTAAGAAAGCCGAAAAAGCACTGAAAGAAAGTGAAGAGAACTTCCGTACTCTTGTCAACAACACTCTCGACGGCATTCTGATACTGGATTTTGAAGGCAGGGTACTGGCTGCAAATGCGGCTATTGGAAAAATGTTAGGCATGGAGCTTGAAAAAGTGGCAGGTATAGACATTATGAAATACCTCGCTCCGGAATCAGTGCCTGTTGCAGTTGAAGATCAGATTAATGTTCTCAATGGAAGGGGTGGCTATCTCAGCGTTTACAAGTCCACCTCCTGCAATGGAGAGCCTCTATGGATCGAAGGTCTAGGTACAAAAATAATTTACAGAGGTCAGCCAGCAAATATTGTGGTTATAAGGGATATAACCGCCAGGAAAAAAGCAGAGGAAGCTCTTATAAATGCGAAAACAGCTGCAGAAGCGGCTAACCGTACTAAAAGCGAATTTTTAACCAATATGAGCCATGAACTGAAGACTCCTTTGAACTCAATTATCGGGTTTTCAGACCTGTTGATCGAAGGAATTGCAGGTCCCCTGAACGAAAAACAATCCCGGTATGCCGGTTTCATTTCTTCAAACGGAAAAAATCTTCTCAATATCATCAATGGCATACTGGAGCTGTCAAAAGTAGAATCAGAGGGGGACGAATTAACTCTGCAAGAGTTTTCTGTCAACGAATCTATAAATAAGTCTATTTCGACAGCCCTTCCGCAGATCCTCAAGAAAAATATTAAATTAAACTACAATTCGGACAGCGATCCATTATGTATATTTGCTGATGAAAATAAGTTCAGGCAGATTATGGAGAGTTTACTGAACAATGCTGTAAAGTTTACTCCTGAAGATGGTTTAATTGATATATCCTCAAAGCAGGAAGGTGGCATCGTAACTATCAAGGTCAAAGATACAGGAATAGGGATTCCTGAAGACAGCCTTGATAAAATCTTCAAGCCTTTTATCCAGCTTGAGTCTTCCCTGAGCCGTACTTTCGAGGGCACAGGGCTTGGGCTTACCCTGGCAAAAAAGTATGTCGAAATGCACGGAGGCAATATATCCGTGGAGAGCAAAACAGGGAAAGGTTCCTCTTTTAAGGTTGAACTTCCGGTAAACCGACAGAAAACAGTCAGGACCACTATACAGAAACTGGATCAACAGATAGTTGAAAGCTGAGCTATGTAGCGGAAAAATCCTCAGGCAGGAAAACCATTTTATTTTCGCCTTTATCAGTTGCTGTTTTATTGACTTTTTACATTTATTCTTTTTACAGGATAACAGCCTGTAAACACAGTTTTCGATAATTCCTGTTTTAAAGATATCCTTATATCTTTAGTCTGTCATAGCACTGCCGATGACAAGCTACAAAGCTCTGGTAAAGGATGTTATAAATAAAGCCGATGTGCTTCTTGAGGTCGTAGATGCCCGTTTTCCTGACGAGACCCGAAACAGCGAGGTTGAAAAAGAGATTATTCGCTTAAAGAAGCCGTTTATTATAGTCATCAATAAATGTGACCTTGTATCAAAAGAGAAACTCGATAAAACCAAGTCCCGCCTTTCCAGAATTGCTCCCACTGTTTTCATTTCCAGTAAGGACAGGTCCGGGACAACCATGTTAAGACACCAGATCCTTGCATCCGCCTGCATAAAAGGGCGTGATATCCTTGTAGGCACACTGGGTTATCCCAATGTGGGAAAATCCTCAGTTATCAATGGGGTTACAGGCAGGCACAGGGCTAGCACTTCTCCTGTATCAGGCCACACAAAAGGAGTGCAGCATGTGGACGCAGGTTCGCATATTATGTTTATGGACACTCCTGGAGTCATCCCTTTCGATGAAAATGACGAATATGTTCAGGGGCTGCTGGGAATAAAGGACTCTACCCACCTCAAAGACCCTGTCGGGGTTGCCCTTATGATAATAGATAAAATGCTTGCAGAAAACAGGACTGCCCTTGAATCTTTTTATAATGTAACTCTTGAGAGCCCGGACTCTTACTCCGTTCTGGAGCAGATAGGCAGAAAGTGCAATTTCCTGCAGAAAAAGGGCGAAATCGATGAAATGAGGACAGCTACAAAAATTATTGGTGACTGGCAAAACGGACTGCTTCTTGTATAAATATAGATGCTTCTCTTCCTTATTTCAAGAGAGGTATTCGACTCCTTTTTCGTCCTTAATTCATCCTGAATGAATATATGTGAGTTCATATCTGTTCCCGCAGTAAGCAAAGATTAATATGGCGGTAATAAATCCCGATTTTATTTTAAGTATCCAGAAGTGCAGTTTCTCGCTGGGTATATGAATATTGCAGGCATACTGTAATATACATTGGAAATTTCCTTTTTGTCAGTTATCGTATACTATAAAGAGGTGATATTATGAGCACAGACCAGGAAATTCTTGCCAGGATTCAGGAGATCGAAAAGAGGATGGAAAGAATGGAGGCTACACTGGAAAGCATAAACAACATTCTCAAAAAGGTGGAGCAAAACACCTATTTTGGGTGTTATGTCGAGGGAGAAAAGCTGGATTAAGCCTGTAAACTTAACCGGAACTGAAATTACATCTGGCGCCCTGTTTTAGAGTGGGGATTTGCATTCTTTCCTGTTTTTTCAGAAAAACGTGGTTTTTCCTGAACCGGTCCCAGAGTATTGTTTCTCAATCCTCGCTGCTGAAACGCAGGACAGAGCATTTACTTTCTGTGTACGTACCTCAACGATATCTTTCCGTCCTGATCGTACTTTGTCCATACTGTAATATTTTTGTCCTCTGACCACATGTACTCGAATCTGGTGGTATTTTCTTCGCTTCCGGTCTCTATCAAGGCTCTGCAGAGGGTTTTGCTTTCAAACTCTTCAGTGCCTTCAACCGTCATGTTCAGCAACTTTCCTGTAGAAGGGTTTTTTACCTGGACCTGGGAGCCTGCAGGGCACCAGCTGCCTTCGGTTTTTTCCGAGAGGCTGATATTTAACTCGGTATCATTGCCGGAGAGTGATATTTTTCTTCCGTCTTCATCAAGGCAGCCCGAAATTATGAAAACGGATGCGAAAAATAATATAAGCAATACCTGTTTTTTTGACAAATTTTATCTCCTGGGTTTCTGATTTCACCTGGAATTTCTGTTAATTTAAATATTATCTTTTGCAGGTTTCATTTCCAATTAAAGATAAAACGCAGAACATAAAAATTATTCGATTATACAGTCCAGATTGGGCTTCTTCCAAAAAAAGAGCTCTGAATATCTATTTTTCTCATCAGAGAAATATTCTGTCCTGTTTATTCTGTCCTGTTTATTCTTTCCTGTTTTCCGAAAATGAATCTTTACACAAAATTATCTGTAAATTATTAATTAATATTCAATCTAAAATCTATTTTATACTGATCGGTTAATATTTGAATATGATAGCATGTAATTACCAATCTGGAAAACGGACTTAAAGGTTCTCAAAATCATGAAAATTTCACGCTCATCTTTTCGGATAATGGAAAAGGACTTTCCAATAATTTTAATTTCAGAAACGCAGACTCCCTAAGTCTGCAGCTTGTGAATGCTCTTGTGGGCTGGATAGATGGGAATCTCGATTTTGAAAGAGAAGGGGCACGAAATTTATCATTAAATTCAGAGATGCAACCCACAGGGATAAAATCAAAAATGAGCATGAAAAAGTCTGAAGATTTTGCTCTGGTAACCGAATTTCCCTCCAGGACAGAAAAACCATAGATTCTTCCTGTGGTTGTCTGCAAGCACAACTGCAAGCTGTCCTTTTCATCCGCTTCAGAGCTTTTCCTGTCCTGCTCGACAAAGGGGAGCGGTCTTTTCCATGAATTTTTATTCTGGTCTATAAGTACTTCTGTCTGAAGGCTTATTTTTCTTCTGGATGAATTTTAATATTAATAGCCGTATAGTTTAATCTAGGATTAAAGGGGTGGATAGGATTACCGGAAATCACTTCAAAAGAATTCTGATTGCAACGGATGGGTCGGAAAATGCCGAAAGAGCAGCTTCTTACGGGATAGATGTCGCAAAGTCAACAGGAGCCGAAGTTGATGCTCTGTACGTTGTTTCTACCGAACACGCAGGAACTGCACGGACTGTAATGGGCTGGACGGACGCTTTTGAGGAATATCTTGCCAGCAAAGGAGGGGCTTCAACAGGTTATGTGCAGAACCTGGGGAAGGAAAGCGGAGTTAAAGTGAACCCTGTGTATCTGAAGGGCATCCCGGCTGAAAAAATTCTTGAGTATGCCGAGGAAAATGACATTGACCTTATAGTTATGGGCACACAGGGACTCACCGGAATTAAAAGGTTCCTTATCGGAAGCGTCGCAGAAAATGTGCTCAGGCACTCAAAAGTTCCTGTAATGATCGTGCGGTGATTAAAAAGGCAGTTTTCGTGGTCATTCTATGGAGGGTTCAATCTCCGGATGTTCAATAAAATATCCTGAATAGTAAATATCAGGAATACCCTGTAAAAACTTTTTTTAGGGGTCAGAGGCAGAGCACCTGAGGTTAAAGAGATGCTCATATCAAAAAATCCCTGTTACAGGATTTGTTTCTAAAACCTTGCACAGCTATTCCTGACCCGCATGAAGATTCCTCACGTATGAAGATTCCTCACGTATGAAGACTCCTTATCTCCTTTTTACATAATTTTAAAGCCTTTGTACCGGGTTTTTAGTCCTCGAATATTCCTGATCCCTTGAAAATATCTTTTGCTTCTTCAAGGCTCAGATCTTCCGGAGGCACGATTATATCAGACTCCAGGATCTCTTCGGCTCCAATTGCTTCTCCTTTTACCTTTATTTCGGAAATCAGTTTTGCAAGTTCAGCCCGGAATTCTTCTTTTTTTCCTTCCGTAACAAGAGTAACTATCCTGTTATCTATCTGGTTTAATTCGTCACACAGGGCTTCAGGTGCCCTGTACTGTCCTTCCCCTACGATCCTGATAATCATTTTCAGACCTCCTTTCCTTCTTCCGGGCCTTTACCTTCTTCAGTGGTTTTTGTTTTTCCAGATTCCTTCCCTGCTTCGGCTTTGAGTTTCGCAAGTTCGGATTCAACACTTGTCCGGGTGCTTATTTTTGCAAGCTCGCGTTCTATATCGTCCCTGCCGCCTGTGAGGTCCTCGAGAGTGCCGGCTTCCATCAATTCATCAATGGCTTCGGCTCTGGCTTTCATTTCTTCAGTTTTATTCTCAGCCCTCTCAAGGGCAAGACCTACATCTGCCATCTCTTCACTGATTCCGGTAACGGACTCGTTAATCTTTACCTGGGCTTCGGCTGCGGAGTACTGGGCTTTTATGGACTCCTTCTTTGTCCTGAAGATCTCTACCTTTGTAGAAAGGCGTTTTTCTGCGGCTATGAGCTTTTCTTCCTGTTTTTCAAGCTCTGCAATCTCCATGTCAATCCCATCGACCTGCTGCTGGATGGCAGCTTTTCTCTCAAGGGCGAGCCTTGCGAGGTCTTCACGGTCAACTGCAACTGCGTCCCTTGCCTGCTTTTCAAGCTTCTCATTGCTCTGGAGCAGTTTTGCTTTCTGGAGCTGGAGGCGCTTTTTAGAAGTTGTTACCTCCGCGACACCCTTTTTCACGTTTTGAAGCAGTTCCAGCTGCTTTTCATAAGAATAATCAAGCGTTTCCCTTGGGTCTTCCATTCTGTTAAGAACTTTATTCATTTTGGATTTGAATACCGTTTCCATCCTTGAGAGCAATCCCATGTGTTTTCCCCTTTGATTTTTTTAAAATTATTATAACGCGGGAAGGTTTTTATATCCTTACTTATCTGGAGCAAGGTTTCCTGAAAAAACCTTTCTGCACTTTTTCTTGCAGTATCCCTTTCTTCCTTATGCCTTTTGGGCGGAGTTATATTTTTAGTTTATCTGTGCCTTTGGTTTATCTGTACCTTTAGTTTATCTGTACCTTTAGTTTATCTGTACCTTTAGTTTATCTGTACTTTTTAGCTTATCTGTACGCTATTTTATTTTACTCTATCATTTACTTTTTCACACTTTTCCTGCCTGTTTCTTTTCTCTCAACATCCTGAATCGGCAGCTTTTTTTTCAAATCTTTTTATCTATATATTATTATATATTATGCCTGATTATTCGTAGCCACGCGAACGTTTTATATATTCAAAACACAACTTATCTAAAGATATTATGGCAAAACCTGAGACCAAGACTGAATTCTTTTATACCGAAAAAGGGCTTGTAGCCATAGACAGCCCCGTTAAACTCCAGATCCTGAATCTTCTCAGGGAAGAGCCAAAAACTTTTGATGAAATCGTAAGATATACGGCAAAGGCCAAGTCAACAATCTCTGTTCACCTGAATGACCTCAGGTCATGCAACCTTGTTGACGAGAATTTTGACCCTGAAGACCGGCGCAAAAAAATCTATTCCCTGACTTCCTGCTACATGGGCTGCTCTCAGGAGCCGTCCACAGGCAATTACAGGTGTCTGCTGGACCTGGCTGCTGCAAACGGAAACGACAGGTTCCGCTTTATGGAAACCATGTTTCATGTGTTTCGTTTTGGTTTTGAGGCTTACGGGATTGATAACTCCCCTGTTGTCAAGATGATTGGAATAGACATCGGGAAGCATCTTTCTCTTAACTTTGAATCCAGCACGCTTGAAGCCCTATTAAATGAAGTTGCAGGTTTTCTGGAATTTCATGAGGACTGCCAGGTTTCCGTGCTCATGGAAAACTCTCCCGCCCTCAGGGTAGACGGCGGCTTCAAGGCTATGTCCTTGCCCGTAACAGGAAAACCTTTCTGTTCCCTCAAAGAAGGAATAATTGAAGGGATCCTCAAAGAAAAGCTGGGAAAAGAGTGCGGTGTTCTGGAAATCGAGTGTTACGGAACCGGACACGAACACTGTCTTTTTGAAATCACAATCTGAATTATTTTTTTAGATATGCAGTTTTACATAATCATTTTTATCAGGAACTTCTTCTTTAAAAATGATCCTTCTGGCGTAAAACGTTTCAGGGAATTCCTCTTAAAAATTTACTTTTTATGCCCAGAGCCTATTTTTCAGGCAGGCTCACAGGCATACATTAATGAGAGTTAACGGGAATCCCCTATTACAACTCCCATCTCTGACTTCAGGCGAGGGCCTATTGCTGCCACAATTCCTGGTCCGTCTGTTGTTTCCCGGCATACGACTGCATGCTCAAGAAGACCAAGGCGTTCTATTTCGTAGATATCCCTGCCGTGGCCTGTCTTTTTTATAGCGCTTTTTATTTCCGATCTGGTAGCAGCATTAATGACAACTCTGTCCGTGCTTGCTTTTTTCCAGCCCCACCAGAGGTCAAGCTGTTTTTTAGTGAAGCGGGCTTTTATCTTTTTATTTGCCTCCAGCACCTCTATTTCAACAGGCAGGTGAGGGATCAGGCCAAACCTTGAAGCAAGCTGTTTTGGCTTCCCGGTTCCCAGTGCTTTGAGTTCTTCAGCTTCAACCTGCACAGGGACTCCGATATTGACAATAAAAGAATCTTCAGGAAAAGCCTGAAGAAAACCCATATATATCTTTCCGGGTTCGGCTTTTTTTGCAGGGCTTCCGTATCTGGACTCCAGGAGGTTTGCTGATACCTCTTCGTCTTCCCCTTCAAGGGAGAATTCTGCCCAGTTTTCCGGGGTAATGGATACATCAACCTTTACTTCGAGGTCTTTCAATTCATTCTCAACCAGGGTTTTCAGGAGTTCAGCCATCGTTTCCCGGTTTTTTCCATAAATATGCTGGAGGGTTACAACTTTTTTCATTTTCTTCCTGCCAATTCATTCTTCTCTATCGTACTGCGGGAATCAAACATTCTCCGGCTTTGAGCCCTTCAGGTAAGATTCAAGGAGCCCTTCTGTTTCTTCCAGAGCTAAAACCACGGTTTCGTCAACAGGAGTTTCTGCGTTTTCAATCTGATTATACAGCTTTTTGATGTCCCGGCTGTTGGGGCCAAGTTTTCTTGAAAGCATCTCCTTACTCTGCCCTGTCTCGGCTGCTTCCCTGTAGATGCCCTCTATTTTGTTCCTCAGATTCCTTACCTTTTCCAGGATTTCGGCGCTGAGGGGATCAAGCTCTTTTTCGCTTTCGTTTTCTTCTTCCCATTCTTCGTGTTCTCTGTATTCCTTTCCTTCGCTTTCCCTGACTTTATCCACTTTGCCCGCTTCTTCTGCTGTCAGGTATTCTTTTCTTAAAGGAGACTCTTCAGAAATTATATTCCGAAAATCTTTCAGGGCAGCTTCGACTTCCTCTCCGTATTCCGTAAGTTCAACAAATTTTATCCGCCCTTCGAATGTGAATCTTATAAGTCCGGACTGTTCCATCTTCGAAAGAATCCTCGTAGTATGGGCAAATGTAGAGTCTATCTCCTTTGAAATAACAGAAGCATAGGTTTTTCCTGTAGAACCTATGAATAGCAGTGCACGCGTGGGTTTTTCCTGCAAAAACAGCTTTTCTGCATCTTCTTCAGACATGAGTATCACATAGAGTTTTTTAGCGGATCATTTCTGTATCTGAGCTCAGGCGTTTATTATTCGTTAATAGTTTATATATTATTGGAACAGTTTTTATGTCTCCATTTTTTAAATGAGTATACTCTTCATCCTGAAAGTGCCAGGATTATCTTCTTTATTTCGGCTATGGGAGCATCTGTTTTGAAAGAGGTCCCTGTGAAATGAGTTCTCGAAGCTTCAAACCCGCCTGCCCTGAGCGCCTCTATAAGGCTCTCTATACCTGTTGCTGAAGCCCCGAGTTCTTTGCAGATTACGTGCTGGTCGTAGAACATAGGAATGTCGAGTTCATCCCTGCAGAACGTAATTATTTTCCTTACCTTCTCTTTTGTATTCAGGGGATGCGCCTCAAGTTCGGAAATCACTTCATTGCAGAACTCAGGCTCTCTATAAGGTCCGAGCCAGAGAGGGCCTGCGATTTTTGTCAATCCTCCGCATTCAGGGCATTCCTTTTCAATATGGACAGCAAGCCCATAGACGGGTTTCCTGAAACCGCATCTGGGGCAGTGAGCCATGAATCCCATGGACTTAAGGGTCTTATCAGCCTTTCTGGACCCGGGCAGGACTTCAAGGTAAGTGCGGACGTAGTGGCGTGTAACATGGGAGAGCAGGGGCAACATGCCTTTTTCGTGTTTTGCAAGCTCCCTTGCACAGGCTCCGAGCAGTACCCTCAATCCCATTTCGCTGTGGTATTCCGTATTTAGTGGCACGGATGCGTATTTTCTGATCCCTGAGTTAAGGTGTGCGCCACAGAGAGGTGCTGTGTCTGTAGCAGTAACCGAAAGCATGCTGTATGCCGAACTTGCAGCCGCATCAAGGTAAGGCGAAGGAGTGCCAAAGGGGTCAACATCAACAATATGAAACCTCTGCTCATGAAGCAGGACATTTGCATTCCTGCGAGTAGCCTGGGCTTTTTCCTCAAGCCCGTTAATTTTAATATTTTCCTTTATCAGTTCAAACGCTTCGTGGCTCCAGTCATTCATGGTCGAGTGAATCCCTACTTCTCCTGCAATCCTCAGTCCACGGATCCCTGATGCCGAAAAAGCATCCACATAACGTATCTCCTCTCTCAGTATGTCTTTTTTTGAAAGAAGCCTCTCCACAAATGCTGCAGTTGCTGCAACATTAATATCACGGTTAAGCTCCATTTCCGGGTTATAGAACACCGGCGCTGCCGAGGGAGGGAAATTTGCATCCGGAGGCGGGACCGGAACCGATATCTTTGTTGTCCCTTCCACTATAGTTCTACAGATCATCTAAAGTTGCTATACTTTGGGATATTATTTTACAGTGATGGTCATTCGCATGTTCGGATATCCGCTAACGCTGAAACTGTAGTTGCCGGTTTCAGTGAATGTGTAATTAAAGGTGTTCCCGTATCCTAGCCTCTGGTCCTCGAAAAGCCCTTCCTCGCTGGTCAGGGTAAAAACGCTATCTTCAAAGTTTCTCCATACCACGAGATCCCCTACATTGATTTCCAGCTCCGAAGGGATGATCACATATTCCCTGAGCCTTACGAGGTACGTTCTCGGTTCGGTTTCCGCAGGCTGCGAGGTTTCTTCTTCCGTCAGGTTTTCGGTTTGCCCTTCTGCAATTGTGCCAGCGCCTTCCGGAGTCAGCGTTTCTTCAGCTGTTTCTGTTTCAAAAGGAGTCTCTATCTCCTCAAACGTTTCTGTCTCTACAGGCGTTCCCAATTCTTCTGATGTTATTGTTTCTTCTGCTGTTTGCACTTCCTCGTATCTCTGCCCTCCAGAATACCCTCCGGAACTTCCTGAATCCCCGGAATCTTCATCTTCCAGCTCCTGCTCTTCTCCTGAATTAAGGCAGCCGGAGATTAAGACTGACAGGACTATAAAAAGCAGGATAAGTTTTTTTATTGCCATGATTCCCCCTTGAGTTAATTTCTTTTTTACTCCCAATTCAATATAATCCTATTAAATAATAATATTTTCTTATAATATACCTTATTTTAAAAATAGTTTGTTTGTGATTGGTGATATCACTTTTTTTCTCAAAGAAATAAATTTTTGAAAGAAAGGTTCTCCGATTTACCAGCTTTTTTATCTGAAATTATTTTTCTATGAAGATGAGTTGGCAGTGTGCCTAATTTTCTGTAAAATTTGCTCTATACCCCTTAGTCTTCTTTTTTGATTACTGCTCCATTACTATATACCTGTTTCCAGTAATCCAGTCTTCATTTATATCAATGAGTATTGAGACTACCAGTCTCAATACTGATTCCTGGTTAGGGAATGCTCCTACAACTTTGGTTCTTCTTTTTATCTCCTTGTTAGTTCTCTCCATCATATTTGTCGTCCTTATTTTTCTCCAATGACTCTGTGGAAACTGCATGTAATTCATTACATCATACTGAAAATTCTCAAGAGTATCAGCTGCACTTTTATATTCCATCTTATCCAGTTCCCTTATCAAATCATTGTATTTATGACGGTCTACCAATGCTTCTTTTATCTTATCTGCTACTTCTTTTTGCTTCTTTTTTTGAACCTTTTTTAGAGCTTGCCTTATCAGATGAACGTGGCACATCTGCCAGCTTGATCCGATAAAGGATTCTCTAACTGCTTTTTGTATTCCTTTATGACCATCAGAAACAATTAACTTGACACCTCTTAACCCTCTTTCTTTCAGGTCTTCGAATAGATCTTGCCAGAACAGAGAGTCTTCGCTGTCTGCCAATCTTGCTCCAAGAATCTCGCGAAAACCATCATCCCTGACTCCAGAAACTATAAAGAGAGCTTTATTTTCGTAATGAAGTCCATCTCTTACTTTGAGATAAGTAGCATCAATAAACAAATAAGGAATTTCGTGTTCTATTGGCTTTGACAAAAATTCTGAAACTTTCTCATCCAGCTCTTTTGTAATCCTGGAAACTGAAGAGGCTGAGATTCCCTCAACTCCCAAAGCAGTCATGACCTTATCCACCCTTCGGGTGGAAACGCCTTGCAGGTAAGATTCAGCTACAGCGGATAAGATGGCCTGTTCAACTCGGGAATATTTCTCAAATACCTGAGTTTCAAAGGGAAACTCACGGAATTGAGGTTTTAATAATTCAAGTTCTCCATACTTGGTAAGGAGGGTTCGGGGTTTGTAGCCATTTCTACTGGCTTTACGAGAATCAGTCCTCTCATAACGTTGTGCACCAACCTGGAGGAGGGCTTCCTCCTCCATTACGAGATTTAAAAACCACGTAATTAAATGGCGAATTCCATCTTCCTGATCGACAAGATAATCTTTTATGAGTGAGAATAAATCTACCATTGACTCCGCATCCTGTTTTTTTGTGGTGAAAGGAAAAGGATACAGAGTCAATCATAATTTACAGAACTTTCGGTACACTGCCAGAAAATGCAGAAGAAGATGTTATAGACTCTATATATAAAGAACTAATCGATGAAGTTTTTGATTATAGCAAATTAACGGGTATAGGTTTTCGTGAAATTGAGCCATTAGTAACTCGATACAAAGAAAGGGAAAACTCTGGATATTATAAAACAAATAAATATGAAAAATGGAACGATAGACAAACAATATTTGATAAGGCTGATCAATATGGAATTCCACATGATTCAGTTTTGGTTGAGTTATTAAATAATGAGCAAGAGGAGACATTCACTGAGAAAAGTCTCAGCTTTATGGATCGATTTAATACTGTTTGGTCATTCATTTGTACGATTATTCTAATAGTTGGTTGGACTAAATGGAAAGATATACGTCAAAAATTGAAAATCTAAATATCCCTTAAAATTTAATCAGTTCTTTAAATCCATTGTGTTAAAATCACTTAACTTGTCTATATTAATATTTTCCACTCTACGTTGGCGCATCATTTTCTTTTTTTGCGTATCCGCATACTATACTTTTTGAATCACGTTATTCTATCTCAGTGAGAGTACAGTACACGTGATTGTAGCGCCATCAATTTAAAAAGAGGATGAGATTCTGATTTCTTTTAATTAGACTTATCAAGAACGAGTTTTTAATTTCTATTACGAGTTTTACACTTCGATTAATAAGCATCTTTGTGATGGGCTAATTTCACCAATGTCACAGTTTGTGCCTTTTCGTCAACAGAAAAACATAGTACAAAGTTAGAATCAATGTGTACTCGTTTATATTTATTTAAGGGATAATTGAGATTTTTGTAATGTTGAGGATTGATACAGATTTCATCAGCTTTTTTGAAGACTGCCTCGAAAAGTACATGATTTTTCTTGTTTAACTTTCGCAGTTCTTTTAAAAGCTTCCCCTTGACCAATAATTTGTACAAGCTTACTCATCCTCATCAGGCAAGCTTTTTATGTATGCTTTTAATTCACCAGCGTTTTCAAATGGTCCAATTACTTCATCATTCTCCGAATCAA
>WPCK01224382.1_pt1 | contig 23392 bp, 20 predicted proteins | sample 5399851 | NCBI WGS metagenome assembly WPCK01 (sample SAMN12869471, study PRJNA574797) | sludge metagenome | isolation source: wastewater treatment of pH11 | place: China:Beijing | collected 2019-05-20 | reverse complement strand
CCGCCGCTGAAGCTGCCGCGGCTGCCGCAGGCGCGGACGCTGCCGCCGTGACCGCTGCGGTCGAAGCCGCGCTGGCCGCCGCCAAGGCCGCTCTCGGCATGTAATCCGGTCATCAGACCGATTCGGAGCGGCCGGGGGACCCCCCGGCCGTTTTCGTTTCAGCCACGCGTTCCGGCGCGACGCCCGAGCCATATGAAGGTGGCGACCGCAAGGGCGGTGGCGATGGTTTCCCAACCGATGGCCTCGCCGAGTAGTGCCGCCGACATGGCGATGGTCAGGAAGGTCTGCAGCAACTGGACCTGGCCGACGCGGGCGATTCCACCCATGGCGAGCCCGATATTCCAGAAGACGAATCCGGCCCACATCGAACCGAACCCGAGGTAGGCGAGCGCCGACCACTGCGCCGGCGTGACGGTGGAGAAATCCGCTGGCAACAGCGCGATCGTACCGGTCAGCGTCAGCGGCAGTGCGAAGACCAGCGCCCGCGAAATGACGATCCAGCCAGGCGTTTCACGAGACAGGCGCCCGGATACCACATAGCCGATCGAGGCGGAGATCGAGGCGAGGAACAGCAGCGCATCGCCCGCCGTCAATCCGCCTCCGCCAGCGCGCAGCGAGAAGCCGACGACCAGACCGGTGCCGGCGAGAGATGCGATCCAGAACAGGGACGGCATGCGTTCTCCGGCAAACTGCGCCGCGAACACAGCCGTCGTCAGGGGCAGGATGCCGAGCACGACGCCGCCATGGCTTGCCGGGACCGTCTGCAGCGCGACGTTGGCAAAGGACGGGAAGCCGACGACGAGGAACAGGCTGGCAAGCAGGGTTTCGGCCCGTCGGTTCCCGAAAATGGGTGTCCTGGTGATCAGCAGCGCGGCAAGCGCAAAGGCCGAAGCAAACACGGCGCGGCCGAATGTGATGAACCACGGGGAAAACCCGCCGAGCGCGACGCGCGTCACCGGCAAGGTCGCGGCAAAGATGACGACCCCGATGAAACCGAGGAGAAAACCGAGGGACTGGCGGGACATGGACGGGTTCATCGGCGCGCACTAGACGGTTTCCGGCTTGCTGGCCAGTGCGCACCGGGCCGGCGCTTGCGCCCGATGATGGCGGTACGGTTCAAACTCGCTGCGAACCGGTCTATGAGTGCGAACATGAGCATCTTTGCCCGCATCGGCGACTTTCTCGCCGCCACGTCAAACGGGGCGCTTTCGGCCGTGGTCGAGGGCGTCCGCCGCGTCTTTGCCGGGGATCCGGAGACGCGCCGCAAGGTGGCGTTTTCGGTGGCGATGATTGCCTTGTCGGCCAAGATGGCCAAGGCGGATGGCATCGTCACGCCATCGGAAGTCCTGGCGTTCGAGCAGATCTTTTCCGTTCCGGATGGCGAGCGGCGCAATGTCGAACGGCTTTACGCGCTGGCTCAGGGCGACACTGCGGGGTTCGACGCCTATGCGCGGCAACTGGCCGGTCTCTGCGCCGATGGCGTTGCGGCCTGCCCGATCCTCGAGGATGTCCTGGACGGGCTGTTCCACGTGGCCAAGGCCGATGGCGCCATCCACGACCGCGAACTGGAATTCCTGCGTGCCGTGTCCTCGATCTTCGGATTCGACGAGGTGCGGTTCGGGCGCATCCTTGCCCGGCATGCGCTCAGGCCCGGATCGGATCCCTGGGCGGTTCTGGGCATCGGCCGCGACGAGCCGCTGGAGGCTGTGCGCAAGCGCTACCGCGAACTGGTGCGCGAGAACCATCCGGACCGTCTGGTGGCGCACGGGCTGCCAGCCGAGTTCATGGCCATCGCCCATGACCGCATTGCCGCCATCAATGAAGCATGGTCGGCCATTGAACGCATCCTGAAGCCGGCATGAGCGGATTTGTCGCCGATCACCCTGGCGCAAGGGTGCGGCCGTCGCCGAATTTCGGCGAGCGGCGCGACGGCAGGATCCCAAGCCTGGTGATCCTCCACTATACAGGCATGGCAAGCGGCGCCGCGGCCGAAGACTGGCTTGCGGATCCGGCGTCGCAGGTGTCGGCGCACTACCTCGTGCACGAGGACGGCCGCATCGTGCAGATGGTGCGCGAGGCCGACCGTGCATGGCATGCCGGCAGGAGCGCATGGCACGGCGAAACCGACATCAATTCGGCTTCGGTCGGCATCGAAATCGTCAATCCCGGACACCAGCTTGGCTATCGGCGGTTCCCGCGCCGGCAGATCGATGCGGTGGTGGCGCTTTGCGCCGGCATCAAGGCGCGTCACGGCATCCTGCCGCAAGGATTTCTGGCGCATTCCGACGTGGCGCCCGGCCGCAAGGTCGATCCGGGGGAGTGGTTCCCCTGGGGGCGCCTGGCGCGCGAAGGGCTTGCCCGGCCGTGGCGGGTATCGCAGGCGCGAATGGGCCAGCCGCTCGGAGAAGGCGACAGCGGCGAATCGGTGCGCCGTCTCCAGGCCGACCTGGCGGCAATCGGCTATGACTGCCCGGTCTCCGGCACGTTCGATCGCCAGACGCGAATCGTCGTGGAAGCCTTCCAGCGACGGTTCCGGCGCGCGCGCGTCGATGGCATCGCCGACCCCGCGACCTGCCGGACCGCCGCGCTGATCTCGCCCCGCAGCCATTCGTAACATTGGGTCACGCAAAGTGACTTGCCGCGCCGTCTTTTCGACCGGGTGCTCTGGTCAAAGCGTCCCGTTCGCCGGTGCGGTGGGGAACGAGGCCCGCGCCCGAGACCAACAGCCGGACCCGAGCGACGGGGCGTCGCGGGCCGGCCAGAAAATCCGGAAGACCAACATGCAGAAACTGACCGTCGCCGCGGCGCTTGCCGTGGCCCACCTCCTTGTCGTCCCGGTTCATGCCGAATCCAATCCCGATCCGATGTGGACCATCCGGACGACAGCGAAACCGGCGTCGGCGCGGCCGTCCACGGTCGTGCTCAAGGCGCGTCAGGGCGTGACGGGTATCGACCGCACGACCACGTCCGGCATTCCGCCGCGCGGGTCGACTTCGGCCTATGGCGCGCTGATTGCCAGCCATGCCGCGTCAAATGGCGTGCCGCTGGCGCTCGCCCATGCCGTCATCCGCGTGGAAAGCAACTACCGGGCCAATGCGCGCGGCGCGGCAGGGGAAATCGGCCTGATGCAGATCAAGCCGGCCACCGCGCGCATGCTCGGCTACCGGGGGCCGGTGTCGGGTCTCTTCGATCCGTCGACCAACCTGAAATACGGGATGAAGTATCTGGGCAAGGCGCACCGGCTTGGCGGCGGCTCGGTTTGCGGCACGATCCTGAAATACAATGCCGGACACGGGGCACGACGGATGAATCCGGTCTCGGCGGCCTATTGCGGCAAGGTCAAGCGGCAGCTTTCGCAGGGCTAGAGCGGGTTTTCATTGCATTGTCGGGCCGGCAGGCGCTAGGAAGTCTGCGCCAGCCGGCCGGGCGGCCGCGCGCGTCACATGCCGAAAGGCGGCGCACGAGGAAAGTCCGGGCTCCACGGAAACACGGCGCCGGACAAGGTCCGGCGGGGGAAACCCCAGGGACAGCGCCACAGAGAACAGACCGCCCGGACGTGTCCGGGCAAGGGTGAAAAGGTGGGGCAAGAGCCCACCGCGCCTCCGGCAACGGCAGGCGGCACGGCAAGCCCCGCCGGGAGCAAGACCGAATAGGGACGACGCGACGGCTTGCCGTCAGGGTGTTTCCGCCCCAGTCGTCCGGGTGGGTTGCTCGAGGCGCCTGGCAACAGGCGTCCCAGAGGAATGGCCGCCGCGTCCGGGCCCGCAAGGCCCGGGCCATCCAGAACCCGGCTTACAGGCCGGCTGGCAGCTTTTTTCCCGCCCGCGAGCCGGTGGTTCCGGCCGGCGCGGAAGCCTGTTTCCTAACACTTCGTTAAGGTTGACGACCGATAAACGGCGATCATGCCCCGATTGCGCCGGGCGGGTCCCGTTATCGGCGTTTTCCCGGCTTCATCCGTTTGACGCCCATGAAAGCCCATGTTATCCCAAATCACTAATCCCGATTGTTGCGTTGCGGGTGACGGTCTCGTCCCTGGCGTCCCGCGTGGCGCAACGACGAAGATTGCGCCCACTGACAAGCGGGAACGCGACCGTGCGGGGGCGTGGTCGGGCGGCAGCGCGGGAACGGGCATGCAGGCGACGGGGGCAAGGGAAAGGCGGCAATCCGATGGACCGGTTTCTGTCCAGCGCGGTGAACCGCATCGACGCCAAGGGAAGGGTGTCGGTGCCGGCGCATTTCCGGGCTGTGCTGGTCAAGCGTGGGCAGAGCGAGATTTACGGATTGCGGGCGCTGGAAAGCCCGGCGATCGACTGCGGCGGCATGGACCTGCTCGATGCCTACGAAAAGCGGATCGCGCTGGAGGATCCGTTCCTGCAGACGGCGGACGACATGTCCTATTTCGTGCATGGCGACGGCTCGTTCTTCCGGATGGACCAGGAGGGCCGCATCCCGATCACCGATTTCATCCGGGCCCATACCGGCATCGGCGGCGAGGTGGCCTTTGTCGGACGGGGCAGCTTCTTCCAGATCTGGGAGCCCGGACGGCTGAGCGCGCATGCGCAAGCGGTCCGCGCGCGCCTGGTGGACTTGCGGCAATCCGCGCGCTCTCCGGGCGCGCGAGGGGAAACGGAATGATGGCGGGCCACGGGAGCGATCCCGATGGCGGACCGGCTCGCCACATTCCGGTTCTTCTCCCCGATGTCCTGGCTGCCTTCGGGCCACTGGCCGGGAAAACCGTGGTCGACGGCACGTTCGGCGCTGGCGGCTACAGCAAGGCTCTGATCGAGGCCGGTGCCAACGTGATCGCCATCGACCGCGATCCTGACGCCATTGCCGCCGGGCGCGCCGTGGAGAAACGATCCGGCGGCCGGCTTCGCCTCGTCGAAGGCCGGTTTTCGCAGCTGGATTCGATTGCCGGCGCGCAGGTCGATGGCATCGTGCTCGATATCGGCGTGTCGTCCATGCAGTTCGACGAAGCGGGGCGCGGCTTCTCCTTCCGGTTCGAAGGGCCGCTCGACATGCGCATGGAGCGGCGCGGCCTGTCGGCGGCCGACGTCGTCAACGGCGCGAGCCATGGCGAACTCGCACGCATCTTCAATTTCCTCGGCGAGGAACGGCAGGCCGGGCGCATCGCCGGCATGATCGTGCGGCGCCGCGAGGCACGGGCGTTTCACACCACGCGCGACCTTGCCGACGCCATCGAGGCGCTCATGCCGCGAAAGCCGGGGGATCGCATCCATCCGGCGACGCGCACGTTCCAGGCGCTGCGTATCCATGTCAACGACGAGCTGGGCGAGCTTGCCGCGGCACTGCTGGCGGCCGAACGGGCATTGCGCCCGGGCGGACGCCTGGTCGTGGTCAGCTTCCATTCGCTCGAGGACCGCATCGTCAAACAGTTCATCAATGACCGTTCGCGGGAAAAGACCGGCTCGCGGCATCTGCCTGCGGCGTCCGGCGCGCAGACCACATTCACGGATGCCGGCGGTCCGGTCCTGGCCGGCGAAGAGGAATGCGAAGCCAATCCGCGCGCCCGATCGGCAAAACTGCGGTTTGCCACCCGAACCGCTGCGCCGGCCCGCGACGACCTGCCGTTCGCACTGCCGCAACTTCCAGCACTGGCAATCGAGCACAGGAGACGCGGCTGATGCTGTTTCGACCGTTCGACATGGCGCTGACCGTTGTCATCGTGGCCGCCGCGGCCATGACCTACAAGATCAAGCATGACGCAGAGGATCGTCTCGCCGAAATCCGCAAGCTGCGGATCTCGATCCAGAACGAGCAGGACACGATCGATGTGCTCAAGGCCGACTGGAGCATCCTGACGCAACCGGCGCGCCTGCAGCAGCTGACCGGCAAATACGCCGGCGAATTGCCGCTGCAGCCGCTCGATGCGCGCGCCATTGTCGGCGTCGAGGACCTGCCGAAACGGGAGACCGGCATTGAGGACATCATCAACGGCAGCGGGACACGAAACGCTGGCGCCGGCGGCACGGTCGATGGCGTCGTGACGGGAGGGACCGATCGTTGAAACCGGCATTTTCCGTCATGTCGCGTCTGATGCGGACGATGAACGCAGCCGGCAAGCCTGCCAAAACCGATCCGCGCGGCGGCCTGAAGCCGGCGCATCGCAATCGGGTCGTCATCGCCATGGCGCTGTTCCTTGCGAGTTTCGGCGCAGTCGGGGCGCGCCTTGCCCAGTTCGGCCTTTCCGAGCCAGGCGAAGCAGGTCGTCATGCCGCGGCGGCGGCTCTGGCCAGCCGGCCGGACATTGTCGACCGCAATGGCGAACTTCTGGCGACCGACATCAAGACCGCGTCGCTGTTCGCCGATCCACGCCGGATCGTCGACGTCGATGAGGCCATCGAGAAGATCACGACGGTTCTTCCCGGGCTCGACGCCGAGCAGACCTGGCACAAGCTCAAGAGCGATGCCGGTTTCGTCTGGCTGAAACGGGAACTCACGCCGCGCCAGCAGGCCGACATCATGGCACTCGGCATTCCCGGGATCGGGTTCCGCACGGAAAAGCGCCGCTTCTATCCGGGCGGCGAGCTGGCGTCCCACATTGTCGGGCTCGTCAACATCGACAATCAGGGGATCGCCGGGATCGAGAAATACATTGACGAACAAGGCCTTGCCGAATTGCAGGAGCTGGGGCTCGCCGCCTCGAACGAGCTTGAGCCGGTGCGCCTGACGATCGACGCGCGAGTCCAGCACATCATGCGCGATGAACTTGCAAAGGGCATGGAGCGGTACCACGCGATCGCGGCGGCGGCCGTGATCATCGACGTCAACACCGGCGAAATCGCCGCGATGGCGTCGTTGCCCGACTTCGACCCGAACAATCCGGTGAATGCCCACGACAAGGACCGCTTCAACCGCATGAGTGGCGGCGTGTTCGAGATGGGCTCGACCTTCAAGACATTCACCACCGCCATGGCGCTCGATTCCGGCAAGGTGACGCTGCGCGACCGGTTCGACGCGTCGCGCCCGATCAACATCGGCGGCTTCACCATCAACGATTTCCATGGCAAGCGCCGGGTGCTTTCGGTGCCGGAAATCTTCATCTACTCCTCCAACATCGGCAGCGCGCGCGAGGCCGACATCGTCGGTATCGAAGGCCATCGCGAATTCCTGACACGCATGGGCCTGCTGTCGCGCATGTCGTTCGAACTGCCGGAAGTGGCGACGCCGACGCAGCCCTCGCAGTGGAAGAAGCTGCATTCGGTGACGATCGCGTTCGGCCACGGTGTGTCAACCACGCCGCTGCAGACGGCGGCCGCCGCTGTCGCGCTGATGAATGGCGGGAGACTCATTCCGCCGACGCTTTTCCCGCGCAGCCGCGAGCAGGCGGACGCGTTGGCAAGGCAGGTTGTCTCGCCGGAAACCAGTTCGGCCATGCGCTACCTGTTCCGCCTGAATGTGGAAGACGGCTCCGGCCGTCGCGCCGAGGCGGACGGATACATGGTGGGAGGCAAGACCGGGACGGCGGAGAAGGTGGTCAAGGGACGCTATTCGTCCGACAAGCGCTTCAACGCCTTCCTGTCGGGTTTCCCGCTCAACGATCCCCGTTACGTCGTCCTGGTCATCATCGATGAACCCAAGCCGGAAAAGCCGGGCATGGGCGCGACCGCGGGATCCAACGCGGCGCCGATCGTGAGCGCAATTGTCGCGCGCGCCGCGCCTCTACTCGGCGTAAAGCCCGAATTCGGCCACGATGCGAAAGCGTTGCTGGTCAACACGAACTAACGAGTCCCCCGGGCAATCCCTGCCCGTTCCAGTCGAAACAGTCGTCGCCATGCTGCCCAGCGCGTTTTCTTCCATCCTGCCCGCTTCGCCGGGCCTCGTTGCCCCGGTCACGGGTTTGAGCGCGGATTCGCGCGCCTGCGCGCCGGGTTTCCTGTTCTTTGCGCTCAAGGGGTCCAGGGCGGACGGTTCCGCCTATGCCGCCGACGCGGTCCGGCGCGGGGCGATCGCCGTCATCGCCGCGAAGGGCGCGCATCTGTCCGGCGTCAACGCACCGGTTCTGGAAGTCGACGATCCGCGACTGGCGCTGGCGCTGTGCGCGGCGCGTTTCCATGGCGCGCAGCCCGCTACCGTGGTCGCGGTGACAGGAACATCCGGCAAGACCTCGGTGACGGCCTTCACCCGGCAGATCTGGGACCATGCCGGCCTGGCGGCGGCATCAATCGGGACGACCGGCGTGGTGGCGCCCGGACGCAATGACTATGGCACGCTGACCACGCCGGACCCGGTGGCGTTGCACGCACTGCTGAAGGAACTCGCCGTTTCGGGCGTCACCCATGCGGCGATGGAAGCGTCCAGCCATGGCCTCGACCAACGCCGGCTCGATGGCGTCCGGCTCGCGGCCGGCGGGTTCACCAATCTCGGCCGCGACCACATGGACTACCATGCGACCGTCGAGGAGTATTTCGCTGCCAAAATGCGCCTGTTCGATGCGTTGCTCGCCAAGGGGTCGCCGGCAGTAATCTTTGCCGACGATCCATGGACGGATCGCGCCGTGGCGCATGCGCGTGCCGCCGGCCTCGACGTGCTGACCGTCGGGCGCAATGGCAGCTTCCTTACCGTCAAGCGGGTCGAGCACGAGAGAAGCCGCCAGCGCATCGAACTCGAGCATGCTGGCGTCATCCACGAGATCGACCTGCCTTTGGCCGGCGAATTCCAGGTGTCCAACGCCATCGTCGCCGCCGGACTGGCGATCGCGACAGGGGTCGGCGGCGACACGGCGCTCGGCGCCCTGCGCCGGCTGACCGGCGCGCCCGGCCGGCTCGATCTTGCCGGTACGACGGAGGCCGGATGCCCGGTCTATGTCGATTATGCCCACAAGCCGGAAGCGCTGGAGAACGTGCTTGCCTCGGTGCGCCCGTTCACCACGGGACGCGTGGTCGTGGTGTTCGGCTGCGGCGGCGACCGTGACCGTGGCAAGCGCCCGATCATGGGCGGGATCGCCAACCGGCTTGCCGACGTCGTGATCGTCACCGACGACAATCCGCGTTCGGAGGTGCCGGCAGCGATCCGTGCCGAAATCCTGGCCGGCGCGCCCGGGGCCACCGAGATCGGCGACCGCCGCGAAGCGATCCGGACCGCCGTTGCGATGCTTGCCGCCGGCGACACGCTGATCGTGGCGGGCAAGGGTCATGAAGAGGGCCAGACGGTCGGCGCCATAACGCTGCCCTTTTCCGACCATGCGGAAGTGCGCGACGCCATTGACGCGAGGCGTCCATGACCGAACCGCTGTGGACCGGCGATGCCCTGGTGAAGGCGACGGGCGGGCGGCCTGCGGGACGGCTGCCTGACGCCATTTCCGGCATTTCCATCGACACGCGATCGCTGAAGCCTGGGGAAGCCTATTTCGCCATCAAGGGCGACACCCATGACGGGCATGATTTCGCTTCCGCCGCCATGGCCGCCGGAGCCGGCGCCATCGTTGTGGCCGAATCGAAGCTCGCCGGTCTTGGCCGGCTGACCATCCCGATGGTCGTGGTCGACGACACGCTCGAGGCGCTCGCCAACCTGGGTCGCGCGGCGCGGGCGCGCTCGACGGCACGCATCATCGCCGTGACCGGTTCGGCCGGAAAGACCACCACCAAGGAGGCGCTGCGGCACGTGCTTGCAGGGCTCGGGCGGGTACACGCGTCCGACCGGTCCTTCAACAACCATTGGGGCGTGCCGCTGACGCTGGCGCGCATGCCGGCCGACACGGAGTTCGGCATCTTCGAGATCGGCATGAACCATGCCGGCGAAATCCGCCCGCTGGCCGGCATGGTGCGTCCGCACGTGGCCATCATCACGCTGATCGCCGCGGCACATCTGGGGCATTTCGCCTCGCTGGACGAAATCGCGCGGGCGAAGGCGGAGATCTTCGAGGGTCTCGAGCCCGACGGCGTGGCGTTGCTCAACCAGGACGATCCCTTTTTCGCATTGCTGTCGCGCCTGGCGCGCAAGGCGGGCGTCAAGCATGTGCATGGCTTCGGCGAGCACCTGAAGGCGCGCTACCGGCTGGTCTCGTTCGAGAACGGGGCGAGTGGCTCGCGACTTGTTGCGCGCATTGGCCGGCATGATGTGGAGGCTGTCCTCGGTTCGCCCGGACGCCACATGGCGCAGAACGCTCTTGCCGTACTCGGCGCCGCCGACCTGGCCGGAGCCGACATTGCCGCTGTCGCCGCCAGCCTTGCCTCGCTCGAGCCGGAGAAGGGACGCGGTAAGCGTCATGATCTCGTTCTGGCGCAAGGCAAGGCGCTTCTGATCGACGAGAGCTACAATGCCAATCCGGCGTCGATGCGCGCGGCGATCGGGCTGCTCGCCGGCGCGCCGCTGCGCCGCAATGGCCGGCGCATTGCCGTCCTTGGCGACATGCGCGAGCTTGGTGTCCATTCCGGTGCGCTGCACGGCGAGTTGGCGGACGTGATCGCGGAGGCCGGCATCGACCGCGTGTTCCTGGCCGGGCCCGAGATGGCGACCCTGGCGCAGCGGCTTCCCGCAACAATCCTTGTGGCGCATCGCACCACGTCAGACGACCTTGCTCCCCTGGTTGCCGCCGACCTTCGCGCCGGCGACATCGTCATGGTGAAATCATCCAATGGCATGCGCTTTGACCGGATCGTCGAGCGCCTGACCACGCAATTCAAACGCACGGGCGCTCGATGAGCCGCCTGCCGCACAGTCCCATGGAGACCTCCGGCCGATGCTGACCTATCTCGTGGAGTTCTCTGACCAGATCAATGCCTTCAACGTCTTCCGCTACATCACGTTCCGGACCGGCGGGGCGCTCATCACCTCGGCGCTGTTCGTCTTCATGTTCGGCCAGCGCATCATTGACGGCCTCAGGGTCCGCCAGGGCAAGGGGCAGCCGATCCGCGCCGACGGCCCGCAGACGCATTTCAAGAAGGCCGGCACGCCGACCATGGGGGGCCTGATGATCCTGTCGGGCTGGCTGGTGGCAACGTCGCTGTGGGCAAATCTCGCCAATACCTATGTTCTGGTGGTGCTCGGCGTCACCATCGCCTTCGGCGCCATCGGCTTTTATGACGACTATCTCAAGGTCACCAAGCAGTCGCATCTCGGCCTGTCGGGGCGCACGCGCCTCGGCGTGGAATTCATCATCGCGGCGACCGCCGGCTGGATCATCATGCAGTCCGGCCCGTCGCCGTTCTCCTCGTCGCTGACGCTGCCGTTCTTCAAGGACCTCGTGGTCAATCTCGGGTTCTTCTTCGTGCCGTTCGCCGCCTTCGTGATCGTGTCGGCCGGAAACGCGGTGAACCTGACGGATGGCCTCGACGGGCTGGCGATCGTGCCGGTGATGATTGCCGGCGCTTCCTTTGCCGGGATCGCCTACCTGTCGGGCAACGCGATCTTCGCCAACTACCTGCAGATCCATTTCGTCCCCGGCACCGGCGAACTGGCCGTCGTGCTCGGTGCGCTGCTCGGCGCCGGCCTCGGCTTCCTGTGGTTCAATGCGCCGCCGGCCGCCATCTTCATGGGCGATACCGGATCGTTGGCGCTCGGCGGTCTCATCGGCACGGTCGCCGTCGCCACCAAGCACGAGATCGTCATGGGCATCATCGGCGGCCTGTTCGTGATGGAGGCGCTTTCGGTCATCATCCAGGTCGGTTCGTTCAAGCTCACCGGTAAGCGCGTGTTTCTGATGGCGCCGATCCATCATCATTTCGAAAAGAAGGGCTGGACTGAAAGCCAGGTGGTGATCCGTTTCTGGATCATCTCCGTCATCCTGGCGCTGATCGGCCTTTCGACGCTCAAGCTCAGGTGAGGCAATGATCCTGGTCACGGCATTCGCGGGTCGGAAGGTTGCGCTGTTCGGGCTTGGCGGCTCCGGGCTTGCCACCGCCGTCGCGCTGAAGGCCGGTGGCGCGGAGGTCGTTGCCTGGGATGACAACCCGCAGAGCGTGGCGCGCGCGGACGCCAATGGCATCGCGACCACCGATCTTCGCCGCGTTGACTGGTCGTCGCTGTCGGCCTTCGTCCTGTCGCCCGGTGTTCCTCTGACCCATCCGAAGCCGCACTGGTCTGTCGATCTTGCCCATGCCGCCGGGGTCGAAATCATCGGCGACATCGAACTGTTCTGCCGCGAACGGGCGCGTCGCTCGCCGGGCGCGCCTTTCATTGCCATTACCGGCACGAACGGGAAGTCGACGACGACGGCGCTGACTGCCCACATCCTGGCGGCAGCCGGTCGCGACACGCAGATGGGCGGGAACATCGGCAAGGCCATCCTGACCCTTGAACCGCCGGCTTCCGATCGCGTGCATGTGGTGGAGTGTTCGTCCTACCAGATCGATCTTGCACCCTCGCTCGGCCCGTCGGCGGGCGTGCTGCTCAACCTGACACCGGACCATCTCGACCGGCATGGCACGATGCAGCATTACAGCGCGGTCAAGGAGCGGCTCGTCGCCGGTTCCGATACGGCAATCATTGCTGTCGACGACAGCCACTGTGCGCAGATCGCCGACCGGGTGGAACGGGCCGGGCGGCATGTCGTGCGCCTCTCGAAGCGACTGCCGCTTGCCGAAGGCTACTTCGCCGATGGCGTGCTGCTGATGGAGGCGAAGGCCGGCAAGACCCGAAAGGTGGCGAGCCTTGAGGGGATCGGATCGCTGCGCGGCCAGCACAATGCACAGAATGCGCTTGCCGCACTTGCCGCCTGCCGTGCGGTGGGTCTCGACCCGGATGCCATTCAGCGCGGATTGTCGTGCTTTCCCGGCCTTGCCCATCGCATGGAGCAGGTCGGAACCGTCAGCCGGGTGCTGTTCGTCAATGATTCCAAGGCGACGAACGCCGAAGCGGCCGCACCCGCCCTGTCATCGTTTCCCCGCGTCCACTGGATCCTCGGCGGCCTGCCCAAGGAAGGTGGCATCGCATCGCTCGCGGGCTTCTTCCCGCGGGTCGCCAAGGCATACCTGATCGGTGAGGCGGCGCCAGCGTTCGCGGCGACGCTCGGCGAGGCAGCGCCATACGAAATCTCAGGAACGATCGACGCCGCGGTCGCAAGTGCGGCGCGCGATGCGCTGGCCAGTGATGATCCGCATCCGGTCGTCCTGCTGTCGCCGGCCTGCGCCAGTTTCGACCAGTTCCGCAATTTCGAGGACCGGGGCGACGCCTTTCGCGCCGCCGTCCTTGCCCTTCCCGGGGCCAAGCCGATCGGAGGAGAAACCTGATGGTCAGTCGCGCAGAACGAGGCCTCGTGGCCAATTGGTGGTGGACGACGGACCGCTGGTTCCTGTCGACCTTCCTTTCGCTGATGATGCTGGGCGTCGTGCTGTCGTTTGCCGCCAGCCCCGCGGTGGCCGAGCGCATCGGGCTCGACCAGTTTCATTTCGTCTTCCGCCAGATCGTGTTCATGGTGCCGGCGCTGGCCATCATGCTGTTCGTTTCGTTTCTTCAACCGCGCCAGGTCAGGCGACTCGCGCTGGTGATGCTGGCCGGCTCGCTCGTGCTGATGATTGCAGCCCTGTTCTTCGGCGTCGAGGTCAAGGGATCGCGGCGCTGGATCTACGTCCTGGGCGTCTCGGTGCAGCCTTCGGAGTATCTCAAGCCGGCCTTTGTCGTCATCTGCGCCTGGCTTTTCGCCGAGAGCAGCCGGCAGACCGACATTCCCGGAAGCCTGTTTGCCCTGCTGCTTCTCATCATCGCGGTGACGTTGCTGGTCGCCCAGCCGGACCTCGGGCAGACGATGCTTGTCGTCGGCACGTGGAGCGCGATGTTCTTCCTGGCCGGCCTGTCGTGGCTGTGGATCGTGGCGCTCGGAATCGTCGGCGTCGGCGGTGCGTTCTTCGCCTACATGGCGTTCCCGCATGTCGCAGGCCGCATCGACCGGTTCCTGACCGGCGAGGGCGACACGTTCCAGGTCGACATGGGGCGCGAGGCGATCATTCGCGGCGGCTGGTTCGGCCAGGGTCCCGGAGAGGGGACGATCAAGCGCATCCTGCCGGATTCGCATACCGACTTCGCGTTCTCGGTGGCCGCCGAGGAGTTCGGCGTGATCGCCTGCATGCTGCTTGCCGCGATCTTCGCCTTCATTGTGCTGCGGGGCCTCGCCGTGGCGCTGAAGGAGAAGGACGATTTCACCCGCTACGCGGTCGCCGGTCTGGTGATGCAGTTCGGATTCCAGGCGCTGATCAACATGGGCGTGAACCTGCAACTCCTGCCGGCCAAGGGCATGACGCTGCCGTTCATTTCCTATGGCGGCTCTTCGCTGGTCGCGACCGCGATCGGCATGGGCATGGTGCTGGCGCTGACGCGCAAGCGGCCCGAGGCGCGTGCCGCCGCGCCGTTTGCCTTTCCGGCCGAGTTGAAGGCCATCTGAGGTGGCTCGGACATTCGTGCTTGCTGCCGGCGGCACCGGCGGACACCTGTTTCCTGCCGAGGCGCTGGCGCATGAGTTGCGGGCGCGCGGCCATGCGGTGCACCTGGCAACCGATGACCGGGCCGGGCGCTTCGCCGGCTCATTCCCGGCAGATGTGGTGCACGCCTTCCCGGCGGCGACGTTCGGCTCGAAGAACCCGCTGGCCATGGCCCGCAGCGGCTGGAAGATCTGGCGCGGCTTGCGCGCCGCTTCCGCGATGCTGGGCCGGGTCCGGCCGGCTGCGGTTGTCGGTTTCGGCGGTTATCCGACTTTCACGCCGGTGTTCGCGGCCACGCAACGGGGAATGCCGACCCTCATCCATGAGCAGAACGCCGTGATGGGGCGAGCGAACAAGGCGCTCGCGTCCCGCGTGACGGCGATCGCCGGCGGGTTTCTCGGCACGAACGGGCCCTTTGCCGACAAGACCGTGCAGACGGGCAATCCGGTACGCCCCGCGGTGGCCGCGGCATCCGAGGTTCCCTACAGCCCGGCGAAGGCGGGCGAACCGTTCAGGCTGCTCGTGTTCGGCGGTAGCCAGGGCGCACAGTTCTTTTCCGAAATCCTGCCGAAGGCGCTGGGCCTGCTCGAACCGGAACGGCGGAAGCGCATCGTCCTTGCGCAACAGGCGCGTGCCGAAGACGAAAGCGGGCTGCGCGATGCGCTGGCCGGCATGGGCATGACCGCCGAAATTGCATCGTTCTTCACCGACATGGCCGATCGCATGGCGGCAGCGCACTTCATCGTCGCGCGCGCCGGTGCCTCGACTGTTGCGGAGATCGCGGCGATCGGCCGGCCGGCGCTACTCGTGCCCTATCCGCATGCGCTCGACCACGATCAGGCCGCCAATGCCGCCGCGCTCGAGGCGGCCGGCGGCTGCAAGGTCGCCCGGCAGTCGGCGCTGGCGCCGGACGTGCTGGCGCAATCCATCGTCGAGGCCATGGACAATCCGGACCACCTGGCCGCCATGGCCGCGGCGGCGAGGCGCACGGGGCGGCCGGATGCCGCGCGGTTGCTTGCCGACCTGACAGAAGCTATTGCGTCGGGCCAAAGCGTCGTGGACTTCCGGAAGGGACTTGGCTCATGAAAATGCCGCCGAACATCGGGCTGGTGCACTTCATCGGCATTGGCGGCATCGGCATGAGCGGCATCGCCGAGGTGCTGCACAATCTCGGCTACAAGGTCCAAGGCTCCGATCAGGCGGAAAGCGCCAACGTGCAGCGGCTGCGCGCCAAGGGCATTGCCTGTTTTGTCGGGCACCGGGCGGAAAATCTCGGCGATGCCGAGGTTGTGGTGGTCTCCACGGCCATCCGGAAGAACAATCCCGAGCTCATCGCCGCGCGCGACAGGCTGCTGCCGGTGGTTCGCCGGGCGGAGATGCTTGCCGAGCTTATGCGCTTCCGACAGGCCATTGCCATCGGCGGCACACACGGCAAGACGACGACCACGTCGCTGGTGGCGACGCTGCTCGACGCCGGGGGGCTCGATCCGACCGTCGTCAATGGCGGCATCATCAACGCCTACGGGACCAATGCGCGCATGGGCGCCGGCGACTGGATGGTGGTGGAAGCCGACGAAAGCGATGGAACCTTTCTCAAGCTGCCAGCCGATGTCGCGGTCGTCACCAACATCGATCCGGAGCATCTCGATCACTACGGGTCATTCGACAAGGTCCGCGAGGCGTTTCGCCAGTATGTGGAGAATGTTCCCTTCTACGGTTTTGCCGTGATGTGCATCGATCATGCCGAAGTGCAGGCGCTGGTCAGCCGCATCGAGGACCGGCGCGTCATCACCTACGGCGAAAACCCGCAGGCCGACGCGCGGTTCCTCAATGTGCGGCCGGACGGGGCCGGTTCCCGCTTCGAGGTGGTCATCCGCAATCGCAAGACCGGCGCGGAGACCTGGTTCGCCGATCTGATGATCCCGATGCCGGGGCGGCACAACGTGTCGAATGCCACAGCCGCGATCACGGTCGCGCATGAACTCGGGATCGGCGTGGATGCGATCCGCCGCGGCCTGGGGGCATTCGGCGGCGTGAAGCGGCGCTTCACCGCGACCGGCACGTGGAACGATGTGCGGATCTTCGATGACTACGGCCACCACCCGGTGGAAATCCGTGCCGTGCTCAAAGCCGCGCGCGAATCGTGCGGCGGGCGGGTGATCGCCATCGCGCAGCCGCACCGCTACACCCGCCTGCGCGATCTCTACGATGATTTCTCCGCCGCGTTCAACGATGCTGACACCGTCGCCATTGCCCCGGTCTATCCGGCCGGCGAAGATCCGATCGAAGGCGTCAGTTCCGAGGCGCTGGTCGGACGCATCCGGGCCGGCGGTCATCGTGACGCCCGCGCCATCGACGGACCCGAGGCGATCGCACCGATGGTGCGGGAACTGGCCCGCCCGGGCGACTTCGTCGTGTTCCTTGGCGCCGGCAACATCACGGCCTGGGCCTATGCGCTGCCGAAGGAACTCGGAGGAGAGGGCGCATGAGCAGTGACGGAAACGCGCTGCTGGCGCGCCTTGGCGATGGCTCGGCGATCCGGGGAAGGCTGACGCCGGATGCGGAAATGGACAAGATCACCTGGTTCCGCGCCGGCGGCCTGGCCGACCTGCTGTTCCAGCCAGCGGACGAGGCCGATCTGTCGGCCTTCCTGGCGATGTTGCCCGCCGACGTGCCGGTCACCATCGTCGGCATCGGTTCCAACCTGCTGGTGCGCGACGGCGGAATCCCCGGAGTTGTCATCCGGCTGTCGGCCAAGGGGTTCGGCGATGCCGAAATCATCGGCGCGACGCGGATCCGCGCAGGCGCGGCAACACCCGACAAGCGCGTGGCCGCGCTGGCGCTCGAAGGCGGCATCGGCGGCTTTCATTTCTATCACGGGATTCCTGGCGCCATCGGCGGCGCCCTGCGCATGAATGCCGGAGCCAACGGCGTGGAGACGCGGGAGCGCGTCGTGGAAGTGCGGGCGGTCGATCGCGCCGGACGCGTCCATGTCCTTTCGAACGCAGACATGGGCTATTCCTACCGGAACTCGTCCGCTCCGGCCGACCTGATTTTCACCTCCGCCATCCTCGAAGGCTACAGCGCCGACCGGGACGAGATCCGCCAGAAAATGGACGAGGTGCAGAACCATCGCGAGACGGTGCAGCCAATTCGCGAAAAAACCGGCGGTTCGACGTTCAAGAACCCGCCCGACGGCTCGGCCTGGAAGGAAATCGATGCCGCCGGTTGCCGCGGGCTGATGATCGGCGGCGCGCAGATGTCGCCGATGCACTGCAATTTCATGATCAACACGGGATCGGCCTCTGGTCATGACCTGGAGGAACTGGGCGAAACGGTTCGTGCCCGGGTGCTGGTGCATTCCGGCGTTCGTCTCGACTGGGAGATCAAGCGGCTCGGGAGGTTCCAACCGGGCAGGGAAGTCCAGCCGTTCCTTGGCCGCTTGCTCTAGAGCATTTCCGGCGTTCAAACGATTGCGGTTCGAGTGTTCATTCCGAGCTGTTCCCTGTTCCGGCCCAGGCACCTTTTTTCTCCGGCGGTGTCGAAATCCTGGCGCGATGGTCACATCGCGTCACGGTTTCTCCTTGCCGGACCGCGGGATACATCCCCTCGAACGGCTCCAGTCTCCGCCGAAAATTTCAAGGGACCGGCGTTAACCGGCGAGGGCAGCCAGCGTCGACAGGGGCGGGGTCGATGACATAGGTTGCCGGCCTGCTGGGAGACCGCTTCCTTGTCCCATTTCCCGACGGGCGCCGATCATACCTTCCGTGGCAATTTGCGCGCGACCCTGGTACTGGGCGCTCCGCTTGCCGCCTCTCAACTGGCGCAACTGGCCATCAACACCACCGAGACGATCTATGTCGGCTGGCTCGGCGCGCATGAGCTGGCTGCGGCGGTGCTGGCCACGCAGTTCCTGTTCATCGTGCTTATGCTCGGCTCCGGGTTTCTCTTCGCGATCCTGCCGATTGCCGCGCAGGCCGACGGGCGGGGCGACGAGACCGGTGCTGCCAGTGCCACACGCATGGGCCTGTGGTTCTCCGTTGCCTACACCACGGCGGCGATGCCCTTGATGTGGCAGTGCGAGCCCATTCTCGTCGCTCTCGGGCAGGACCCGCGGGTCGCCTCGCTCGCCGGGTTCTTCATGCACATCCTGCAGTGGTCGCTCTATCCGGCGTTGGCGACGCTGGCGCTCCGGTCGTTCATGACGGCCTGCGGCAACGGCCGGATGATCCTGATCGCAACCGTGGCCGGCGTGGTCGCGAACGCGATCCTCGGCTACGCCCTGGTGTTTGGCGCATGGGGCGCACCGAAACTCGGTCTTGCCGGCGCCGCGATTGCGGCGGTGCTGTCATCGCTGGTGATCTTCCTGGTGCTTGCCGGCGCGGTGATCGCACACCCGCGCATGCGAGCGTTTCGGCGCTGGTCATGGCTCGCCTCGCCAGACTGGCCGGCGCTGGCGGATCTGCTGCGGCTCGGCTGGCCGATCTCGGCGACGGTGATCGCCGAAGTCGGCCTGTTCGCCGCGGCGTCGCTGCTGGTCGGCTGGGTCGGGCCGGAAGCGCTCGCTGCGCATGGCATCGCGCTGCAACTGGCCTCCATCGCCTTCATGATCCCGCTCGGCCTGTCGCAGGCCGCAACAGTCAGGATCGGAGTCGCGGCCGGGCGCAGCGACCAGCAGGCGCTGTCCGTTGTTTCCCGGGCGGCGATTGCGCTGGCACTGATGTTTTCCGTCGTCTCGGTGATTGCATTCGTGTTCCTGCCGGCGCCGCTGGTCGCCATCTTCCTGGACGAGGCCAATCCAGGAGCCGCCGACGTGGCCAGCCATGCGGTGACGCTGGTGGCGATCGCAGCCGGGTTCCAGTTCTTCGACAGCCTGCAGGTGACGGCAATCGGCTTGCTGCGCGGCCTGCGTGATACGCGCATGCCGATGACGATCGCGGTCTTTGCCTATTGGCTTGTCGGCATGCCGCTCGCCTGGGTTCTCGGCTTTCCCGCCGGTCTCGGTGCGCCCGGCATCTGGATCGGGCTTGCGGCGGGCCTGGCCATAGCGGCACTGTTGCTGACCGTTCGCCTGCGCGTACTCATTGCCCGGTCGGTACGGAAATCGAATCAAGCGCGGCCGTCGAGACTTGCCACGGACTCCAAGCTCTGATTCTGTCAATCCGTGTAATCCAGTTTTTGAGTCGGTGCGTTTGCGGCCAGGGCGTGTCGGCGATTTGCCGCGCGCGGCTTTGCGCACATTTGGGGGAACAGCGCGAAGATGACTGCAGCGAAGAAGAACAAGCACGTGGCCGTGCTCCTGGGAGGGTTCTCCTCGGAGCGTCCCGTCAGCCTGTCGTCCGGCAATGCCTGCGCCGATGCGCTCGAGGCCGAGGGCTACAGGGTCACGCGCGTCGATGTCGGCCGCGACGTGGCCGCCGTGCTTGCCGACCTGCGCCCGGACGTCGCCTTCAACGCCCTGCACGGACCGTTCGGCGAGGATGGGACCATCCAGGGCATCCTTGAGTATCTCGAGATTCCGTACACCCATTCCGGCGTGCTCGCCTCGGCGCTGGCAATGGACAAGGATCGCGCCAAGGTCGTGGCCAGGGCGGCGGGAATTCCGGTAGCCGAATCGCTGGTACGCGACCGCCACGACATCGGGTCGAAACACCCGATGAAGCCCCCCTATGTCATCAAGCCCGTGCGGGAGGGATCGAGCTTCGGCGTTGTCATCGTCAAGGAGGACCAGCCGCACGTGCCGCAGGTCGTGGCCTCGAGCGAGTGGCGCTACGGCGACCGCGTGATGATCGAGCGATTCGTGCACGGGCGCGAATTGACCTGCGCGGTGATGGGCAATGTGGCGCTCGGCGTCACGGAAATCATCCCGCAGGGGCACCAGTTCTACGACTACGATTCAAAGTACGTCGCGGGCGGGTCAATTCACGAATGCCCGGCAAAAATTTCACCGATTATTTACCAAAAGATACTGACATTGGCGCTCAAGGCGCACCAAGCGATCGGCTGCCGCGGCGTATCGCGTTCCGACTTCCGTTATGACGACCGCCATTCGGAAAATGGCGAGCTCATCTGGCTGGAAGTCAATACGCAGCCGGGCATGACCCCGACCTCTCTGGTGCCGGAGATCGCCCTGAACGCGGGACATGCGTTCGGTGAACTCCTGACGTGGATGGTGGAGGACGCATCTTGCTTGCGTTGACGAGGACTGCACTGCCGGCCGGTCGCGACAGCGACGGCTTCGTGTTGCCGCGCGCTTTGCGCCGGCCGGTGCGTCTCATCGAGCGTTTCGTCACCGGCGCGGTGGACGTGCCGAAGCATGCCACGGCGACCGCCAACTTGACCCTTCTCGGCCTCGCGCTCGCCTATGGCATCTGGGCCGGCGGGCATGTCCCGGCGGTGGTCGATGCCACGGCCAAGGCGGCCGGATTCGCGGTCCGCGAAGCGGTCATCCGCGGCAACAATCGCACTTCCGAGGAAGCGATCGCGGCTGCCGCCGGTCTCCGGGATGCGCCGGCGCTTGTCGGTTTCGACGCCGATGGCGCGCGCCAGCGCATCGCCGCGTTGCCTTGGGTTCAGTCGGCATCGGTGCGCAAGGTCTATCCGGGCCAGCTCGTCATCGACGTCAGCGAACGCACGCCCGCCGCGGTCTGGCAGCATGACGGGGACCTGACGCTGGTCGACCGCGAGGGCATAGCGATCGCCTCCTTCGATGATCCCGACCTTGTTTCGCTGCCGCTGGTCATCGGCGTCGGCGCGAACGAGGCCGCTGGAGAGGCACTCGACCTCATGGCCGCCGAGCCCGGCCTCGGCGGTCGAGCCAAGGCGTTCCTGCGCGTGGGCGAACGGCGCTGGGATGTCATTTTCGACAATGGCGTGACGGCGCGCCTGCCGGAGGCCGGGGCGACCGAGGCCTTCATCGAGCTGGCCCGCCTCGAGGACGAAAATGGCGTGCTTGCGCGCGACATCCTGGCGATCGATCTTCGTGTCGCCGACAGGATTGCATTCCAATTGTCGGCCGACGGCGCCAAGGCGCGCGCCGAAGCCGTGAAGAACGCCATCGCCGCCCAGAAGAAGGGGCGGCGCACATGAACTGGCTGGCCAGCAAGGGACAGGACGCCGGCGCCAAGGGCGGCATGCTGACGGTGCTTGATCTTGGATCTTCAAAGGTCACGTGCTTCATCGCGCGACTGAAGCCGCGCGAGGAAAGCCACTTCCTGCGCGGGCGAACGCACCAGGCCCAAATCGTCGGAATCGGCCACCAGAAGAGCCGCGGCGTCAAGTCGGGCGTGATCATCGATCTCGACGAGGCCGAACAGGCCATCCGCGTGGCGGTTGACGCAGCCGAACGGATGGCCGGGTTCACGGCGGCATCCATCGTGGTCAACCTGTCCTCGGGCCGCCTGAAGAGCGAAACCATGCACGCCAACATTCCGCTTGGCGGATCGGTGGTGGCACCATCGGACATCCGCCGCGTGCTGTCAGCCGGGGCGCTGAAGGCGCGCGACGCGGAGCGGCAGGTGCTGCATTCGCTGCCGATTGGCTATGCGCTCGACCAGGAGCGCACGATCGCCGATCCCGCCGGCATGATGGGCGAGACGCTCGGCGTCGACATGCATGTCGTCACCAGCGATGCCGCGCCGCGCCGCAATCTCGAACTGTGCATCAACCGGGCGCATCTTTCGGTCGAGCATCTTGTCGCCACGCCCTATGCCGCCGGCCTGGCAGCGCTCGTCGACGACGAGGCGGAGCTTGGGGCGGCCTGCATCGACTTCGGTGGGGGAACCACATCGATCTCGGTGTTTTCGGGCGGCAAGTTCATTCACGCCGATTCCATTCCGGTGGGCGGCAATCACATCACGCTCGACATTGCGCGCGGCCTGTCCACCGGGATCGAGGACGCCGAGCGGCTCAAGGTGATGCACGGCTCGGCGCTGCCCGGCGCGGACGACGACCGCGACATCGTCTCTGTGGCGCCGCTAGGCGAAGACGCCGACGCGCCTTCGGTACACGCGCCACGCGCAGTGATGAACCGCATCGTTCGCGCCCGTGTCGAGGAGACGCTCGAACTGGTGCGCGACCGGCTGAACAAGTCCGGCATGGGTCAGGTCGTCGGCAAGCGCGTGGTGCTGACCGGCGGCGCCAGCCAATTGTCCGGCTATGCCGAGGCGGCGCGCCGGATCCTGGCGCGCAATGTCCGCATCGGCCGCCCGCTGGGCGTGGCCGGCCTGCCGGACGCATTCAAGGGGCCTGCCTATTCGGCGGCCGTCGGACTTCTGATCTACCCGCAGGTCGCGGGGCTCGATCAGGGATCATCAAGCGGCGCGGGTTTCCTGCGCATGACAGGCACGAGCGGACGCTGGCAACGCGTCGGCCAGTGGCTGAAGGACAGTTTCTAGGAACCGGGGGCGCGCCCCACAACGGCCGCGGCGGCAGGCGGCGAAAAAGGCGGAAGGACGAGGACATGACCATCAATCTGAAAAAGCCCGACATCACCGAGCTCAAGCCGAGGATCACCGTTTTCGGTGTCGGCGGCGGCGGCGGCAACGCGGTCAACAACATGATCACGGCGGGCCTTAAGGGGGTGGACTTCGTGGTCGCCAACACCGACGCCCAGGCGCTGACCATGTCGAAGGCGGAGCGCATCATCCAGCTCGGCGCCCACGTCACCGAAGGCCTCGGCGCGGGATCGCAGCCGGAAGTCGGCCGCGCGGCGGCCGAGGAGTGCATCGACGAGATCAACGACCACCTGTCGAACACGCACATGTGCTTCGTGACCGCCGGCATGGGCGGCGGCACCGGCACGGGAGCGGCGGCCGTCATCGCTCGCGCGGCCCGCGAAGCGAACATTCTCACGGTCGGTATCGTCACCAAGCCCTTCCAGTTCGAAGGCGCACGTCGGATGCGCATCGCGGAAAATGGCATCGGCGAGCTGCGCAAGTACGTCGACACGTTGATCGTGATCCCGAACCAGAACCTGTTTCGGGTGGCCAATGAGAAGACGACGTTCGCCGAGGCCT
>WPCK01361734.1_pt1 | contig 23409 bp, 18 predicted proteins | sample 5399851 | NCBI WGS metagenome assembly WPCK01 (sample SAMN12869471, study PRJNA574797) | sludge metagenome | isolation source: wastewater treatment of pH11 | place: China:Beijing | collected 2019-05-20 | reverse complement strand
GACTCGAGTACGACCAGGGCTTCTTCGTGAAGCTCGGCGACGGCGCCGCGGACATCAAACCCATCGCGCACCTCTACAAGTCGCAGGTCTACGCCCTGGCCCGGCACCTCGGCGTGCCCGAGGAAATCTGCCGTCGCCAGCCGACGACCGACACCTTCTCGCTCCCGCAGTCGCAGGAGGAGTTCTACTTCGCGCTTCCCTACGACAAGATGGACCTCTGCCTCTACGGCCGCAATTACAACGTGCCGGCGGCAGAAGTCGGCGCCGCCATCGGCCTGACCGCCGAGCAGGTGGAGCGCGTCTACAAGGACATCGATCAGAAGCGGAGGACGACGGCGTACCTTCATCGTCGTCCCTTGCTTCCCGAACCTGTCTCGGAAATCCAGAGCTAGCGTCTTCCTTCGTGCTCTTCGTGCTTTCTTCGTGCCCTTCGTGCCGTCCTTCGTCCCCTTCCGCCTTCGCCAAGGCTACGGCGGACAAGTCGTGTTTTCCTTCGTGCCCTTCGTGCCTCCCTTCGTGTAGATGTGTGGTATTGCAGGCGTGATGAACCGGCGCGCGGATCTTCCGCCGCCTGAGTTCGATCAGCTGGAGCGGATGGCTGGTGCCCTCAGCCATCGCGGCCCGGACGAGTTCGGCGTGTACCGGGATCGCCTGGCTGGCTTGGCGCACGCGCGGCTGTCGATTATCGATCTCGCCACTGGTCAGCAGCCGCTCACCAACGAGCGTGGCACGCTGTGGATTACCTTCAACGGCGAGATCTTCAACTACCTCGAGCTGCGCGAGGAGCTGCTGCAGCGCGGTCACCGCTTTCAGACGAAGAGCGACACCGAAGTGATCGTGCATGCCTACGAGGAGTGGGGCACGGCCGCGTTCCGCCGTCTCAACGGGCAGTGGGCAATTGGTCTCTGGGACAGCGAGCGCAGGGAGTTGGTCCTCGCGCGAGACCCGTTCGGTGTGCGACCGCTCTACGTCACGGAACACCAGGGGCGGCTCTACTTCGCGAGCGAGGTCAAGGCCATCTTCGCCGGTGAGTCCGGCGTGCCTCGCTCGCTCGACCCAGTGGGACTGGACCAGGTATTCACCTTCTGGGCTCCCATCGCGCCGCGAACGGTGTTCGCAGGAGTCGAGGAAGTCGAACCCGGTACGGTCCGCGTCTACGCCAGTGGCAGCACCGGTTTCCGAGCGGCCCAGTCCTACGAGCCAGTGTTTCCGACGTCCGAAGCCGAGGGTTTTCAAGGTTCGCTCGACGAGGCGGTGGAGGAAGTTCGCGCGGCCCTGTCCAGCGCCACCAGCCTCCGCATGCTGCGCGCCGACGTACCAGTGGGCAGCTATCTCTCCGGCGGCCTGGACAGCTCACTGATCGCCGCGCTCGGACTCCGCGCAAAGGGCTCGCAGTTCCTGACCTTCTCGCTGCGCTTCGAGGATGCCGAGTACGACGAAACCGCGTATCAGCGGATGGTGGTGTCCCATATCGGCAGCGAGCACTACGAGGTGGTCGTGTCACGCGGGGATATCGCGAGCTGCTTCCCCGAGGTGGTACGCCACACCGAGCGGCCTATTCTACGAACCGCCCCGGCACCGTTGTACCTCCTCTCGAAACTGGCACACGATGCGGGCATCAAGGTCGTGCTCACCGGAGAGGGCGCTGACGAGATGTTCGCGGGGTACGACCTGTTCCGCGAGGCGCGGGTGCGGCGGTTCTGGGCACGGCAGCCTCAATCGGCCTGGCGGCCTCGACTCCTCGAGCGTCTGTATCCGTACCTCGAACGTTCGCCCGTGGCGCAACAGGCCATGGCCCGGCAGTTCTTTGGACGCGGACTCGATCAGTCGTGGCAACCGGGCTTCGGGCACATTCCCCGGTGGACCAGCACGGCGGCGCTCAAACGCATGCTGTCGCCAGATCTCCAAGCACAGCTTCGTGGGGTCGATGCCCGTGCCAGCCTCCTGGCCACGTTGCCAGACGCGTTTCGCCACTGGGGGCCCCTGCAGCAGGACCAGTACCTCGAGGTTCACACGCTGCTCTCAGGCTATCTGTTGTCGTCGCAAGGGGATCGCATGCTGATGGCGCACTCGGTCGAAGGCCGATTCCCGTTTCTTGACCGGCGGGTGGCGGCGCTCGCCGAGTCGTTGCCAGCTTCCCACAAGCTGCGCGTACTCGACGAAAAGCACGTGCTGAAGCGGGCCGCACGGGATCTCGTGCCGCAGCCCATCCTTGATAGGCCGAAGCAGCCCTACCGGGCACCGGACGCGTTGTCGTTTGCCGCTCCTGAAGCGCGCGACTGGGTTGCGGAGGTATCTGGCCCACGCGCAGTCGCCGAGGCTGGTTACTTCGAGCCGGCGGCAGTGCAACAACTTCTGGCCAAGTGTCAGGCCCGCGCCGGCAAGGGGCAGTTCTCCAATACCGACAACATGGGCGTGGTCGCAGTGCTGTCGACTCAGCTAGTGCACCACCAGTTCGTGCGCCATCTCGCAGAGACGGTCCGGCCTCCGTACGTTCGGACGCGTGTCGATCGCACACTCCATTCCGTTCGGCCCGGCTGACTATCGCGGCACCGTGGTCTCGGCCACCATCGACGAAGGCTTAGACGCGCTCCCGCGGTTGCGCACCGCGTGGGAGACGTTGTTCATGCGTTTCGGCAGGGAGCCCTCCACCTCTTATGAGTGGACCGCTGCCCTGGTCCGCCATCATATCAACGAGAACGATCAGGCCTACCTCGTTCAGTTGACTCGCAACGGCGACCTCGTCGGAGTGGTGCCGCTCGTCGTTCGGGCATACGGGTTGCTCGGCCGACCGTTCCGCATTCTGCGGCCACTCTCGGAAGACTCCAACACGCACAGCGACCTGCTCCTGGACACGGATGATCCGGAGGTCCTCGAGGCGCTGGTCTCGGCATTGTTGAAACTGCCCGTAAGGTGGGACTGCTTCCGAATGGCGCGCTTGTTGGAGTCCGATCCGCGTGTCGAGTCGCTTGGTCGACAGCTGGCCAACAAAGGATGTGCGACGCGGCTGCGGCCAGGATTGCCTGCGTATGTCCTCGCATTGCCAGACAAGTTCGAGGATTTCCTGACTCAACGAAGCGCGAAGTTCAGGAACCACTTGCGCCGCACTCAGCGAAAACTGCTGGCCAAGGGTCGAGTCGCCGTGCACCGCACCACCGACCAGGCCAGCTTTGTCGAGGGGTTCGACGCGCTCCTCCGCGTCGAACGTGCGAGTTGGAAGCACCAGCATGGCTCCGCCATTACCGCCGTGAGGCACCAATCCGGCTTCTACCGCGACCTCGCCGAAGGGGCGCTAGCCGCTGGCCGCCTGCACCTCCAGTGGCTCACGCTCGACGGCGAGGCCATTGCCTACAACCTCGGCTACCTCACGACGCGAGGCTACCACTACCTCAAGACGAGCTTCGACGACGCGTACCGCCAACTCGGACCGTCGACTGTCCTGCGTGCGGCGTTGCTGGAAGACCTGATCGCCGAGGGCGTCCGAAACTTCGACTTTCCGGGTGAGCCGTATGAATGGGAAACGCAGTGGACCGATACGCTCCGGTGGCGCGTCGTCTTCTCGGCGTACGGTCAGACGCTTCGAGGTCGGCTGCTCGCGGCGGCTGACCGACTCCGGCGTCGGACCACCGGAGAGCGTCGAGTACAGCACGTCGATCCCCGCCGTTTGACTGGGCCGGCCGTGGTCCGATGACGCCACTCGTCTCCATCATCATCCCGACCTACAACCGCGAGGGGTATATCGCGGAGGCCATCGAGAGCGCCCTCGATCAGACCTGCGCCGATATCGAGGTAATCGTTGTGGACGATGGATCGACGGATGGCACCAGGTGCCTGGTTGCGGCGTACGGCGATCGCGTCCGCTACCTGACGACGCCACACTCAGGAGTCGCCCATGCGCGCAACGTCGGCACCCGAGCGGCGCGAGGACGGTTTCTGACGTTCCTGGACTCCGACGATCGCCTCTATCCGTACGCGGCCGAACTCCTGTCCAGTGTCCTCGGTCGCCGGCAAGAGGCGGCCTTTGCCTGCGCGGAGATGTCGGGATTCGACGACCGAGGTTTTTTCGAGCGGTACCACCTCAGGACATACCACCGCTCGACCTATCGCGATTCGGCCATGACCTTCGAACGCGTCTTTGGGCCGTCGTGTCCGCTCGCTGAGACCATCCCCGTACCTGGCAGCCTCCGCGATGACCCGGAGCGACAGACCTGGCGAGTGCATGCTGGCCGCGTATTCGACCTCTACCTCACGAATCTGGTGGTGGCCCAGAACACGGTGATGCTGCGATCCGAAGCCGCGCGTGAGGCGGGGGAGCGTCAAGAACGCTTGCCGTACTGGGAGGAAGTAGACTTCCTCCTTCGCATCTGCCGACAGCACCCGATTTGCTTTGTCAACGTCCCGACCTACCAGCTTCGCTATCACCCGGACCAGGTGTCCTCGACGGCCGGTCACGACGGCAAGTACGTGTGGATGCGCAAGCAGCAAGCGCTCGTGCGGACCATCGCAAAGCATGCAACAGCCGACACGGTGTACTACCAGACGCACCGCTCCCGCCTTGATCGCCAGCTCGCCCGGTTGTACCGCGCCGCGGCCGTGCCGATGTTGCTCGCCGAGGGACACAGCCACCGCACTGCCTCATATGCCCGCCGGGCGCGTGTCTACCTGGCCCAATCAGCGCGACTCGGCGCGGTGGCGCCGGCGCTGACCGCATTGAGCTACCTGCCGGGACCGGTCCGGCGCCTTGGTGTGACTGCAGTCGAGCGCGTCCGGTGGTTCCGAAGCACCTACCGCCTGGTGGCCGCATGAAGCTCCGTCACCTGCTGACCGGAGGGCTCGCCGCGACGATGCTCATCGTGATCGAAGATGCCGGAGCCGGACTCCTCAACGAAACGCTGCTGCACCTGCCCGGAGCGGACAAACTGTTGCACTTCGCGCAGTCTGCAGCAGCCTTTGGGGTGGTCTTCTGGTGGGCAGGACGGAGGAGTCCGGCTGGCGGTCGGATCACCCTGGCGGCCGTTGTTGCGCTGACACTGGCCACCGTCGATGAAATGCAGCAGTATTGGCGGGCTGATCGACACGTCGACATTGGGGACCTGACTGCGGCGGTGGCCGGGGTGCTCGCGGCGATTTCGGTCACCAGTTACCGGCGGCCTCGCAGGCTGCGCGCCGCCGGCGTGACCCTCGCGGTCGCGATCTGCGCTGGTCTAACGTATCGATCCTATCTGGACACCAAGGACTACAGCTACGGTGTGCTGGCGGAGCGTGCCGGTCGGCGGGATGAGGCGATCCAGCATTACCTGCGCGCGGCGGCATCCGGGTCGACCAATCCAGAGGTCTACAATGCTGCGGCGTGGGCGATTGTGGATTCGGGAATCGGCGATCCGGCAGAAGCAGTCCGGCTCGCTGAGCGCTCTCTCGAGATGCGGCCGAGCCATCCGGACACGCTGGACACCTACGGTTGGGCCTTGTATCGAGCTGGCCGGGTTACCGACGCTGTTGCCCCACTCGAGCAGGCACTCTCGGAGAAGCCTGACATCTACTGCGTGCACTATCACCTCGGTATGGCCTACCTGGCCCTCGGTGATACGAGCCGGGCGGTGCATCAGCTTGGTCTGCAAATTGAGCTCAAGCCGGCGACACGGGAAGCCGCCTGGGCCGCGGCCGAGTTGAAGGCCATCGATGGCGGTGGCACCCGCTCACGGTGACGAGTGCATTTGAGATCTCCATCGTCAGGTCCGTCGCGGAGTTAGACGCGCTGATTCACGCGTGGGACCGGCTTGCTGCCCGGTTCGAGACTCCTCTCCTGGACCATGACTGGTTTGCGTCAGCCGTTCGCACACTGCATGACGAGTCCGACCTGCGAGTAATGATCCTGACCGAGGGAGACGAAGTGACGGGCATAGCGCCAATGGTGTTGGACCGCCAGGCCCAAGGCAGGCTCGTGCTGATCGGAGCTGGCACCCTGTTCGAGCCCGCAGGGTGGTTGTACTCCAGTCTCGAGGCACTGGAGACGCTGTCGCGATCCGTCATGCGCCTTGGTCGACCGGCTTTACTCCAACGCCTGCCCGCGACGTCAGAACTCGTACGCGATCTCTCATCGGCGCTTCGTGGGCGTGCGATCGTGGTGCATCGGCGAGCCTCGGACGGTCTGGCCGTTGAGACTGCAGGCGGTTGGAACGAGTATCGAGCTCGCATTGGCGGCCGCGCGGCACGCAAACTCCGGTCGATGTGGACACGGGCGCGTCGAGAACAACCCGATCTTCGCGTGACCATCGCCCCGCTCGCCCTTCCGGACGAGGCAGACGAGGCACTCGCGCGGTTTGTCTCATTGGAGGTCTCAGGTTGGAAGGGGCGACAGGGATCAGCCTTGTCGCACCGCATGCCACTGAAGAGGTTCTTCTCTGTCTACCTCAGAACGGCCGCCGAACGCGGCCGGCTCTGGATTTCGACGCTAGATTTTGGGTCGGCCCTAGTAGCGATGGAGATCGCCGTTCGCGCGTACGGCCGACATTGGACCCTGAAGATCGCCTACGACGAGCGGTTCGCCGCGTACGGGCCCGGTGTGCTGCTCACCGACGCCTCCATCGCGGCGGCGCTCGATGCAAGACTCGATGGATACGAATTCCTCGGAGCAGCCGAGCCGTGGCAGGAACGCTGGGCGCCCTCGCGTCACCAGCATGTGAGCAGCATGGTGTACCCCCTCACGACAACCGGTGCATCGGTGGCCGTCGCGGATGTGACGGACTTCGTATGGCGGCGGCTTCGGCGGCGCCACACTAGTTGATCTGTCCAGGGATCGGCACATGGAGTTGTCTGCACGCGAAGGTGCCATGCACACCGAAGTGATTACATCGCTCGACGGTCTGCAGGCGATCGGCGCTGAATGGAACCCGCTGCTGAAGGCATCGCGTGCGGACAGCTTGTTTCTGACGTGGGAATGGGTGTCCACTTGGTGCCGCGTATATGCCAGCCAAGACCTCTACGTCATTCTGGTCCGGGATGACACAGGGTGCCTTGTTGGTGTGGCTCCGTTGCGGCTCGTTACCCGGGAAGCCCTTGGCGCCATGAAATGGCAGGCGGCGGTGTTCGTCGGTCATGGAGAGGATGTCACTCCCGAGTATCTCGACATCATCGTTCGAACCGGCTGGGAGGGCGCGGTCGTCCCACATGTCGTCGATGTGCTGCAAAGCAATCCAGACATTCTCGAGATCGATCTGCAGCCGATTGCCGCCCAGTCATTAAGCGTCCCCGCGATTCTCGCGGCATTGAAGGGTGGAGGGGGCATCACCCAGCACGCCGAAGTGTCTCGTTGTCCCATCGCCGTGCTACCGCGATCGCGCCACGAGTTCATGGCTGCGCGCTCCAAGAACTATCGCAAGAAAATCGGAGAGTACGAGCGCCGATGCCAGCGCAATCTAACTCCTTGTCTGCGGCGGTCCATCACGCCTGACGACGTGCATCGAGACCTCGAGAGTCTGCGAGTGCTGCACCTCGCCCGGTGGGGTACGGAGACCCGGGCATTTCAATCAGACGAGTACCTCACTTTCCACGCCCGGTTTGCTCAACTGATGCTCGCACAATCCCGGCTGCGGCTGTTTACGCTGGAATCGGAAAAGCGACCGATTGCCGTCAGCTACTGTTTCATCTATCAAGGTCGCTATTATTTCTATCAAGCCGGCCGTGACCCGTCGCTGATAGCAGAACGGGCGGGACTTGTGCTGATGCACAAAGTGCTCCAGGAGGCAATTGACGAAGGAGCGGCGACATTCGACTTCCTCAGTGGCAGGGAACCATATAAGTACCGGTGGGCGACCAGCGAAGACCGGAGCGATCGGATCGCCCACTGGAAGAACAAAGCGGTGTTCATGGGTTCCCTTGGGCAGAGGGTGCTCAGCGCCCTCCGCACGATTCCAGAACGATCTGGCATGCGGAGCAAAGTAGGCGGATGACGAATCCGATCGTACGAGATACCGGCACCGGGGCCCACGCAATCCGCGCCGCGCTTACCCATCCCGTCGCCATGGCGGTGAAAGGTGCGCTTCGCGATCTCCGCTGGAACCTCCAGGGTCCGCGGTTTCACAGTCAGCCGCTTCCCGATCGAGTCGAGTCTGTGCTGTTCGTGTGCCTGGGCAACATCTGTCGGAGCCCATTTGCCGAGCGCCTCGCAAGGCGCCGGCATGCGCCGTTTCAGGCCGCCTCCGCCGGCATCAAGGTCTCGGCCGACGGGCGTTCACCGGAACTGGCCGGCGCGGCAGCGGCGCGCTTCGGGGTGAGCCTCAGCGACCATCGACCGCAGCCCTTGTCTGCGGCGCTGATTGGCGCGCACGATCTCGTCGTCGTGATGGAGCCAGCGCAGGAGGCCGCCGTGCTATCGGTGTGCCGGGCGCCGATTGCTCTCCTGCCCTTGTTCGACGAGTCGATCAGCGGAGGATTCGAACGGTGGAACATTGCCGACCCGTTCGGCCGGCCACTCGAGACGTATGAGCATTGCTACCGTCACATCGACCGCGCCGTATCGGGACTGATCGCGGCCCTGGGTGAGGCATCACGACCCTCTGTGGAAGCGGGCGATGGCCCTGCCTGACGCGGCCGTGCTGCTCGTGGGCAACTACGAGTCCGACGTCGGCTACGCATGGTGGCTGATGGAGCACTTTTGGGCGCGCATTGCCTCGGCCTCCTCGGCGGCCGGGGTTCGCTGCGTGCTGGCATATCCAGTCGTTCGAACGGTCCCCAAACCAGTGGCCTTGGCGCCAATCGACGTCGTCGAGTTCCACTTCAGCGGTGGATCCCTTTCGAGCCTGCTGGCGGGTATCCGCTTCATCCGCCGCCACCGCGTGCGTGCCATCTACCTAACCGACTGGCCGTACCTTCACTGGTGTTACCTGGCTTGGCGACTGCTCGGTGTTCGCACGATCGTCATTCACGATCACACGCCAGGCGACCGCCCTCCTGCCGTTGGATGGCGGGGTGGCATCAAGTCCGCGATTCACCGATGGGGCCTCTTCTCTGCCTCGACTTACGTGGCGGTCTCCGAGTACATCGGAATGAGAATGGCGCTCAACGGGCGAGTGCCGAACGCGAAACGCGTCGTGGTAACCAACGGCATCCGCCTGTTCGACCCGGCGTCTGTGACCCGTTCCGAGGTGAGGCGCCGGCTCGGTATCCCCGACCATGCCGTCCTGGTCGTGCTCGTGTCGCGGGCAACCCGGTACAAGAACATCGATTTCGCCGTCCGGTGCATCGCGCGGCTCGCGGTGGCCGACGCGTCGTCGTGCGTCATCGCGGTTCACTGCGGTGATGGTCCCGACAAGACGGCGTTCGAACAGCTGTGTCGCGAGTTGGATCTCGGCGACCGTTTCCGATTCCTTGGCCGCCGGGACGACGTGCGTGACATCCTGTGCGCCGCTGATATCGCATTCCACCCCTCGCGGGGTGAGGCGATGTCGCTCGCGATCCTCGAATTCATGTGTGCCGAACTGGCGGTAGTCGTCTCCGATCTGCCGTCCGTGTGCTCGGCCATCCAGCATGGCGTCACGGGCCTGACCTATTCCGCAGGGAGCGTGGATGCGGCGGTCGAACAGTTGCGTGCGCTGGTGGTCGATCCGGAGCGGCGGCGGGCACTGGGTGAGGCCGCCGGGCGCGCGTGCCGTACCCGTTTCAGTCTGGACTCCATGAACGCAGCCTTCGATACGCGCGTGATCCCGGCCCTGAGGCTCGGTGAGGCGTCCGGGAACACCGACGCGCGCTGAGGTCGCCATGCCGTCACCCAATGTACGTGAGGAGTTCGGGGTCCGCCACCCGTCGAATCGCCAGAGAGCCCTGTGCGTCGATCTCGATGGCACGCTGGTGACAACCGACCTGTTGTGGGAGACCTATCTATCCGCTGGACGTCGTGATCCGCGGGTGTTTTTCCAAACGGTGGGCTGGTTGCTCCGTGGCCGTGCCCATCTGAAGCGCAGGCTGGCCGAGCGAGCCGACGTGGACTTTGCGACCCTGCCGTACCGCGAAGAGGTCCTGGCCGTGCTGGCTGCGGCACAAGCCGAGGGCCGTACGATCGCTCTGACCACCGCCTCCGACGCGCTCGTGGCGGCTGGCGTCGCCGAGCACCTCAAGTTGTTCGACGAGGTGCATGCCAGTGATGGCGAAACGAATCTGAAGGGCCGAGTGAAGGCCGAACGTCTCGTCCAACGGTTCGGGGACCGCGGGTTCGACTACATGGGCGACTCGGTGGCCGACGAGCCCATCTGGACGGTTGCCGTCGCGGCGTTCACGACCGGGGCACGTCCGTCGAGCGTGCCGCACTTGCAGGCGGTTCCAGTTGCCGCGCCCAAAGGTCTCTCGACACTCGTCCGGCTGGCCAAGGCACTCCGGCCGCACCAGTGGGTCAAGAACCTGCTGCTATTCGTTCCGGTGCTGGCGGCCCACCGGTTTGCCTGGCCTGATCTTCTCGCTGCGGCGGTGGCCTTCGCCTGCGTGTGCCTGATCGCCTCCGGCGGCTATGTGCTGAACGATCTCCTGGACCTGACGTCGGATCGCCGGCATCCCCGAAAGCGGGCGAGGCCGTTTGCGGCCGGTCACGTCTCGATTCCTGCGGGTCTAATGATCGTCGGCTCCGCGTGGGCACTCGGGTTTGGTGTCGCCGCGCTGTTGCTGCCTCCGGCGTTCGTGGCCATCCTCGCCGCGTACCTGGCTGGTTCCGTGAGCTATTCGGTCTGGCTCAAGCGGGAGCCCATCCTCGACGTCATATTCCTAGCCGGCCTCTACGTGGTGCGCGTCGTCGCCGGAGGCGTTGCCACGGGCGTTCCGGTGTCCACCTGGCTGCTCGCGTTCACGCTGTTCGTGTGTCTCAGTCTCGCCTTCCTGAAGCGGTTCATCGAGTTGCTGGCACATGGCAGCGACGTCGAGCTGCCGGGCCGGGGATACAATGCCGGGGACGTGGTCTGGATGCAGTCTGCAGGCCTCATCTCGGCCTATCTTTCTGTCGTTGTTCTCGCCATCTACGTCAACAATCCGGAGGTGACGCGGCTCTATGTGCACCCCGAACGTCTGCTGCTCCTGTGTCCGGTGATCCTTTACTGGGCGACCAGGACATGGTTCCTGGCCGCGCGGCGGCGCCTGCACGACGACCCAGTCGTTGCCCTCGCCGCCGACAGGGTGACGCCCGTGATCGCCGCACTGTCGATTCTGGTCCTTTACTACGCGAAATGACGATACCGGAGCCACACGTGTCCGTTCCGTTGGCGATTGCATGTCCGTCGGAGGTCGCGGCCGATACTGCCAGCACCTCGCGCCTCGCCGGCTGGGGCCGCGTACCGGTCGTGCAGGCAGTCGAGGTCTTGTCGGAGGACCTCGAGGGGCTGACCGAGCGGCTGCCCTTTGCGAGGGGACTCGGTCGAGCCTATGGAGATGCCGCCCTCCCGGCGCCCGGCGCGGTCGCGGTAGCGGGAGCTTCGCGGGCCGACCGGATCCTGACCTTCGATCCTGGCTCGGCGGTCATGCGGGCCGAGGCTGGCCTCACCCTCGCGGAGCTCTGCCGGCTGTTCCTGCCTCGCGGATACTTCACGCCCGTCTCGCCCGGGACCCGGCATGTGACGCTGGGCGGCATGGTGGCCGCCGACGTACACGGCAAGAACCACCACTGCGAAGGCACGTTCGGGCGTCACGTCCTGGCGCTGACGATTCGTACGGGTACTGGGGACGTCGTGCCGTGCTCGCCGCACGAGCACCCCGACTTGTTCTGGGCATCCATCGGAGGAATGGGTCTAACGGGGGCGATCCTGGACGTCACGTTCCGACTGTCACGTGTGTCGTCGCCGTGGATTTGCGAGGAACGCCATCGTGTGCGGGACATCGACGAGTTCCTGGACGCGCTGAAGGCAGCGGCTGCGCACTGGCCGATGTCTGCGGGATGGATCGACACGCTCTCAACCCGTGGCGGATTGGGGCGCGGTGTTCTTATCAAGGGCCGGTGGGCCGCGCGTGAGGAGGGACCGTCGCGGCGCCTGGAGCTCGCCGGAGCCGGCATCCCCCTTCCGTTCATGGTGCCGGCGACTGTTCTCAACCAGTGGTCGGTGCGTCTATTCAATGCGCTCCACTATCGCTATCACAGACGGCAGCCCGCGCGCAGGATTGTGCATCCGTATCAGTTCTTCTACCCGTTGGACGTGCTCCGCGACTGGCCACGGTTGTACGGCCGCCCCGGGTTCATTCAGTACCAGTGCGTCCTGCCGGACGACGTGGCACGGCCCGCGGCCCGCCGCCTCCTCGAGGAAGTCAGCCGCCGTGGTGGCACGTCGTTCCTCTGCGTGATCAAGGACTGCGGCGAGGCTGGCCAGGGCATGCTCTCGTTCCCGATGCGGGGCATCTCGATTGCGCTCGACATCCCGTTTCGACCGAGTACCCAGGGACTGATCGATGCGCTCAATGAGATCGTCATCGGCTGCGGTGGCCGGATCTATCTGGCGAAGGATGCCTTGACCAGGCCGGACCATTTTCGCGTCATGGAGCGACGGCTGGAGGGGTTTCTGGAGGTGCGCCGGCGCTGGGATCCGGATGCTCGCATCAGAAGCGCGCAGTCGACCCGCCTCTTCGGCTGGTGAGCCTATGAATGTCGTGATTCTCGGCGGTACCAAGGGCATGGGTCGTGCCCTCGCACGGTTGATGGCCGAACGCGGCGATCGGCTTGTGCTGCTTGGGCGGAGTCAGGAAGACTTGGAGCGCAGTGCCGCGGATCTCGAGGCCAGGAACCCTGCCGGGCATCGGACCGGCGTGGCACTCTGCGATCTGATGCGACCGGAGTCGTTCAAGCCGGCGCTCGCCGCTGCCGCACAGGAGGTGGGACGAATCGAAGTCATCGTCGTGACGGCAGGTGCGTTCGCCACACAAGAAAGGCTCGAGGAGGATCTTGCGCTCACTGAGCGAATGCTGACGACGAACTTCACCAACACAGTGTTGTTCTGTGAGCACGCGCGCCGACTCCTGCTGAACGCCGGCGGCGGTACGCTGTGCGTCTTCAGTTCAGTCGCAGGCGAGCGCGGGAGAAAACCGGTGGTTCTCTACGGCGCTGCCAAGGCAGGGCTGACCCGATATCTCGAGGGGCTGGACCACCGCTACCGTCTGCAAGGCCTGAAGACGGTGTGCGTCAAGCCCGGATTTGTGCGGACCACGATGACGCAGGGCCTCAAGTCGCCGCCCTTCGCGGGCACAGCGGCGGGCGTGGCTGCCCGCGTGCTCCGAGCCATTGACGCTGGATGGCCGGTCGTATACGCACCGCTGCCCTGGGCGGCGATCATGCTCGCAGTCAGTTGGCTTCCACGCTATATCATGCGGCGCGCGGCGTTCTGATCCTGCCAGTTCAACCTACTCCGAGGCACGACGACCGATGCCACTCCGTGACTACCTGAGAAATGCGAGACGATTTGCCTCTGTTGTCAAGCAACGGCCAAGCAGGACGGCAGCAGGATTGGCGATCCCGGTCTTTGTTCTCAATCTGGAGCGTGCCAAACACAGGCGCCATTATGTCGTCTCCCATCTGCATAGCTTTGGCATTGAGCCTCGAATTGTTACGGCCGTCGACGGCCGGGCCCTTGACTTGGCGGAGCTGGAGCGGCAGGGGATATACAACGATCAAGCTGCTCGAGAAGCGTTTCGAATATCTCTTTCACCCGCAATGATTGGCTGCGCGTTGAGCCATCTCAATGCGTACAAGATGGTCGTCGCCGAGAAGATTGACGTTGCCCTCATTGCCGAAGACGACGTGCTGTTCCACGCGGACCTGCTTGCGCAGCTGACGGTTCTTCTAGAGACACTACCACCCGATGCCTCAATCGTCCACCTTCTCTCGGTCTGCAAAGACCACGAGCGTGTGAATGACCATATCGTCCGTTTCACGATGGTGCCAACAATGCCGGTTGGCGCCACTGCCTACCTGATAACGCGGCAAGGTGCGGAGAAGATGCTCGACAACGCGTTTCCGATTCGCTACCCGGCTGATTCATACATCGGCCGAAGCCCGCGGTGGGGCGTCGCTGTATATGGAGCTGAACCGAGTGTGGCAGAGATCAATAACGTCTTCCCGTCAGATATCATCCCCGTGAAAGGCTTCAGGTCACGTGCAGTCCGAGCGGTGCGAGAAACGGTCTTGAAGCTCCTCGACTGAGGACCGAAACAGCATCCTGCCAGCGGGGACTCGCCTAGCTGCGCATCAGCATGACGAGACCGACGAGAGCCACGCCCATCAGTAGCGGGCTCGCCGGGTTGATTCGGAGGTTTTGCGGCGCGCTCGGCGATCCCGACGCTCCGGAGTGGTAGCTCGAGTCGAACTCGTCGTCGAACTCCACGTCGGCCAACTGGAACACTACACGGCCCGAGGGTGCCACTGTTGTTCCTGCGTAGAATCCAACGTTCACATTGCCCCAGTTCGTGGTGTTTAGCTGGAACAGTCCAGACTGTCGAGTTGGGGAGCTGTAAGTGTTGGAATTGTGCCAGACCTTCAACTGGCCGTTGGCGCTGGACGATGTCGACGAGGAGCGGAATTCGAACTGAAGGCTGTTCCATGAACCGTCGGCTCGGAGCTCGACCCGTGACGTAGCATTCGGCGGTCCGTCGATGTTTCGTGAGCACATCACTGCCAGGGTATAGCTGCTGACGCCGTTGTCGGTGAGAGAACAGATCACGCGGGCACTGGAGTCGCCGCCATCACCAAGGATGATGAACTTCGCACCCCAGACATCCCCGCTTCCGAGGAGCGAAATGGGAGGCACAACCTTCAGCTTCACCCGAACGTAACGAACAGCTCCCGCTGAAGGATTCGGGAGCGCCGGCCCGAACCACCCGAAGTAGTACTGCGCGTGAGTCGACGTAGGCACGTGCGTGAACTGCACGACATCCTGCCCTGAGGGACCACCACCCGCGATCAATTGACGGGTGTGATAGGGATTGGCATTCGCGGGTCCCCACCCGCAAGCCGGAAACGTAGACGCCGTGCAGTTGAGCCGAGCGAGCGGCGTCATTTGCGCCAAGGCAGACATCGGCGATCCCAGAATCGCCACAAACATTCCCACCACAACAGACAGCCGCCCGAGCATCGGTTTTTCCCTTTCCAGGTTGGCGATTCAGATCGCGTCAGCGCCCCAAAGTTGCAAGTTGCGTGCCTCAACGGGGAAGTCGGCTCAATGCCCGACAAAACCCCCCGATTTTCCGCGACAAACCGTCGTTTGAACGTCCCATACGGCCGCCGTGTCTCCCGCAGCGTCCGTATTGAGTTTACATACCGCGAACGCGTACGGAAGCAGAATTACGTTGTCGTAATGCTTGTGGTGGCCCCAGACGCCCCGGCCACTCCGAGGCGGCCTGCCTCGTGGCCAGATACACGTGGTGGAATGGTCCTTGCTCTTCGGATACCCCGAAGGTAGCAGGGTGAAAGGACGAATCCTCCCCGGGTTGAAAGGGACCGTGGCGTTCTTGCGCTCCGACCACGGAGACCTGAAAGCCAAGGTATTCCGCTCGGGTGCATGGGTAGCTGCCGCCAGTGTCGCGCAGAACCTCCTGCAAACCGGTCGGTCCATCGTATTGGCCCGCCTGCTGTCGCCCGAGGCCTTCGGGCTGATGGGCATCTGCATGATCGTCATCAGGGGCTTGGACCTCTTCACGGAAACCGGTTTCGGCGCGGCGCTGATTCATCGTCAGGAACAGGTCGAGGAAGCGAAGAACACGGCCTTCACGCTTCAGGTCCTTCGAGGTGTCGCGCTGACCGTGCTCGCGTTGGCGGTGGCCCCGCTGGCCGCGGACTTCTATGACGAACCGAGGCTGACGGGACTGATCTGGATGCTGGCGATGGCGTTTACCCTCAGCGGCTTCGCCAACATCAATACCGTGCTGCTGGAGAAGAAGCTCGACTTCCGCCTCGTTACGATGGTCGAACTGTCGGTGGTCACCGTGAGCACGATCGTGGTGATCGGACTGGCCTACGTCCTTCGCAGCGTGTGGGCCATCGCGATCGGCCACGTTGCGATGGTCGGCGCCCGACTGGTGCTGTCGTATGTCCTGGTTCCCGGCCGGCCGACGTTCCGTTTTGACCGCCAGATTGCCTCCGAGCTCTTTCGCTACGGCCGCTTCATCACGGGACTCACGATCGCGCTGTTCCTCACGACGGAATCCGACAACCTGGTAGTCGGCAAGTTACTTGGTTTGGAGTGGTTGGGGTTCTACACCGTCGCCTACATGCTGGCGAACCTGCCGGCCACCCACTTCTCGAAGGTGGCGTCGCGTGTGCTGTTTCCCGCCTACGCCTCGATCCAGACGGACTACGTCCGCCTGCGCCAGGGCTACCTCACCGTGATGCGCATCGTCGGGAGCGTGGCAATTCCCGCCGCCGTCGGCCTGGGCGTCCTTGCGCCCGACCTGATCCGCATCGTGTACGGCGAGCGGTGGCTGCCGGCCGCGCCGGCCCTCAGGATTCTCGTTGTCTTCGGGGCCTGTCGTGCAATCGGTTCGCTCGGCGGTTACGTCCTCCAAGCCGTCGGCAAGCCCGACATCAACTTCTACATGGTGGCTGGAAAGCTCGTGGTCATTCTCGCGGTACTACCCTGGGCCACACGGCACTACGGTATCGAAGGGGCCGCGCTTGCGGTCACGATTCCGCAGTTCGTCGTCGACCTGCTGAGCGTGGCCGTCGTCAAGCGGATCATCGGCCTCGACGTCCCCGCGGCGGTCTGGGTGATTGGTCGGCCGGTCGTGGCCAGTGCACTGATGGGCGTTGCGGTGTGGGGCGTCCGCCAGCGGTGGGACTCCATCGGCCCTGTTGGCCTTGTGACGCTGGTGCTGGCCGGAATCGGGATCTACGCCACCCTGAGCCTGAAGGAAATCCAATCAGCCTACGTGGACCATCTGCGCCCGGCGTTGGCGCTCAGGAAGGCATGACGTGGCGGTGCCAGACACGATGATGGTAGGAAACGAGATCCCAGTGCGGTCGCCGTCGAGCACGACGGTGCCAAGAGTGTGCATCATTGGCTGCGGAGCGGTGACGACAAAGAAGTATCTCCCCGCGCTCAATGGCAGTTCCCATCTCCACGTCACCGGGCTTGCCGACGTTGACGGCGATCGGGCACGCAGGACCGCGGAGAGTTTCGGAGTGCCGCACTGGAGCTCGTCAGTGAGTGATCTCTCTGCGCACGCGGACATAGCCGTCATCGCCGTGCCGCACCACCTCCACGCGGCCGTCGGGGTGCAGGCGATGGAGGCCGGCCTCCACCTGTTCGTGGAAAAGCCGCTGACCACCAACATGGCCGATGCCGAGCGCCTGCTGCACACCGGCGCCCGTACGGGGCGCCGAATCGGAGTGGGCCTCGTTCGTCGGCAGTATGCCAGTTATCACTTCGTGAAGGACGTCCTCCGCCAGGGGTGGCTCGGACCCATCCGCACGTTCGATTTCCGGGAGGGAGGCGTCTATAACTGGCCGGTGGCCACGCTGGCGACGTTCAGGCGGGAGACGGCCGGTGGCGTGCTGTTCGACACAGGCGCCCACACGCTCGACCTCCTGCTCGATTGGCTGGGACCCTATTCCGACGTGGAGTATTACGACGACCGCGTGACCGGCGTGGAGGCCAATTGTCGGCTCGACCTCACGCTGCGGAGCGGCGCGCGCGGGACCGTCGAACTGAGCCGGACGCGAAACCTTCGCAACTCCTTCATCATTCGCGGGGACCACGGCGAGATCGAGATCGGCGCTGGCCCCAGAGGCCCGGTCGTGCTCCGCCCAGGTGGCGCCGAAATGTCCGGAGTCCCCGTGTTCGCGAATCAAGTGGTAGACGTGCCGCCCCTCGAACTGATGCGTGTGCAGATCGAGCAGTTTGCGTCCGCGTTGCAGACCGGCATCGACCTCCCGTTGTTGGCCGAGCGGACGCTGGAACCAATCCGACTCTTCGACGCCTGCACGATCGGCTCCCGGCCCCTTGATCTGGCGTGGGAGTCATTCGAAGGCGCCGCCGATCTCCCGCGTTTCGACGGAGACACGATTCTGGTGCTCGGGGGCACTGGCTTCATCGGCGGCCGCCTGGTCGAGGTACTCGCCAAGCACACGCGCGCTCGCGTTCGAGTGATGGCACGGGATTTCTCAAAGCTCGCCGGCGTCTCGCGATTCAATGTCGAGATCGTGCAGGGCGACGTCACAGAACCCCGCGCTCTTGCTGAGGCCATGCGTGGGTGTCAGTTCGTCGTCAACTGCACGTTCGGGCGCGGCGACCGCGCCGTCGCCCGCAAGGTCAACGTGGATGCGGTCTCGTCAATCGTGGGACAGGCCGCGGCCGCAGGGATCCGGCGCGTCGTTCACCTGAGTACGGTATCAGCCTATGGTGTTCCTGCCAGTGGTGAGTTGACGGAATCCAGCAGTTACCGGGCTCCATCGTCTTTCGTGTATGGCCACACGAAGTGGCAGGGGGAGCAGGCCGGGTTCGCGGCGGCGAGGAAGCATGATGTCGACCTGCGCATCCTCCAACCCACCGTGGTATACGGCCCGGGTGCTCCATCCTGGACTCAGAACCCGATTCGGATGCTGAAGTCGGGCGTGGTAGTACTGGTTAATGGCGGTGAGGGCACCTGCAATTCGGTCTATGTGGACGACGTCGTGCAGGCTATCGTCTGCGCCCTCCATGCCGATTCCGGGAGGGGAGAGCGGTTTCTGGTTTCGGGGCCGTCGCCCGATCGCTGGAAGGGCTTCTACGGCGCCTACGAAGAAATGCTCGGCTTCACGTCCACCATCTCGATGAGCCTGGATGAACTGCTCGAGAAGCGGAAGCGCGCCGACAAGGCGGCCCGGACGTTGCCTCAACTGGCCGCACTGCTGAGGGATCCAGCCCTGTTCAAGAAGGTGGCGGCCCTTCCGGTGGTGCAGACCGTCAAGAGCAGACTGCCCCGCGCGACCATCGACGGTGCGAAGGGCATGTTGCTGGGTGCCAGCACCAAGAACACTCGCGCGGCGATCCCGGCGCGGCCCGTGCACATCGTCGCCGCCCTCGACGCCAGATTTCAGGCGAGCACCGCAGTGGCCTCGATCGACAAGGCGGCTCGACTACTCGACTACCGTCCCCGCTACGATCTGAAGCGCGGCATGGCCCGCACCGCCCAATGGGCGTCATGGGCCAACTTGCTGTCGTGACTCGTTCACCGATTGCTGAATGGTAGGTTTTGCCATGGCTCGCGGCCAGTCTGACGTTCGCGCACTGTCCTGTCTCTCGGTGGTGATCCCGTGCTTCAACGAGGAGGCGGTCATCGAGGAGACCTACCGCCGACTCGTGGCTGAACTCGAGGAGGCGGTCGGTGGGCCGTTCGAACTGGTGTTCGTCGACGATGGCAGCCGGGACTCGACCCTGCAACTGCTGCGCGACATCCAGGGTCGCGACGAGCGCGTCCGCGTCGTGGCATTCTCGCGCAATTTCGGCCACCAGATGGCCGTCACCGCGGGTCTCGAGCATGCCTCCGGTAACGTGGTCGTCCTGATCGATGCCGATCTTCAGGATCCGCCGAGCGTCATTCCGGAGATGCTTCGGCGCTGGAAGGATGGCGCGGACGTCGCCTACGGCGTTCGCGAGGAGCGAGAGGGGGAAACGGCCGTCAAGCGGTGGACCGCCGCGATGTTCTACCGCACGATCAACCGCATGTCGGACGTGCCGATTCCGCTCGACACCGGAGATTTCAGACTGATGGACCGAAGCGTCGTCGATGCGCTCCTGGCGATGCCTGAGCGGGATCGGTTCGTGCGGGGCATGGTGTCGTGGGTGGGCTTTAAGCAGGAAGCCGTCGGGTACCGGAGAGCCGCACGCTTTGCCGGAACGACGAAGTATCCCCTGACGAAGATGGTGCGATTTGCCGCTGACGGCATCCTGTCCTTCTCGTTGATTCCCCTTCGCCTGGCCACCTATTTGGGTTTTGGCGCCGCCGCCCTGGCCTTGCTTGGTATCTGTTACGCGTTGACGCTGCGCTTGCTGACCGACATCTGGGTCACTGGGTGGACCCTGCTGTTCATCGGATTGATGTTCATTGGCGGTGTCCAACTCGTTGCGCTTGGCGTTATTGGTGAATATCTTGGGCGCGTGTATGGCGAGGTCAAAAGGCGTCCTCTCTACGTGGTCCGCGAGAGGATCGGATTCAGGGACAGTCGCCGAAGGCCTGGCACGATTGAGGCAGTTCGTCACACACGATGAGGAGCCCTGCGCGTCTTGTTCGGGTCGTGGCGAGCCTGGCGGTCACCGCGTTCTTCGGGTGGCTGCTTCTCCGCTCGGTTGATGTCACAGCCGTGGGAGCTGCACTGGGTCAGGTCGGAGGGTTCACGGTCCTGATTGGGATTGCCTGCATCGCCTGCGGCTATACCCTGCGGATCATTCGCTGGTGGCTGATGCTGCGGGCGGTGGCTCCGGGAGTTCACTTTTCTGCGTGCACTCGGCCGTTCCTTGTCAGCACGGCTCTAAACAATCTGTTGCCTCTGCGGGCCGGCGATGCGGTTCGCGTAATGGGGTTCCGGCGCCAGTTGGATGCACCAGGCATGCGCGTGCTGGGCACGCTCGTCATCGAACGCCTGCTCGATGTGATGGTTCTCCTGGCGCTGTTCTTCATCGGTGTCCAGTTCATCCCTGCTGACGCCGTGCCTCCAGCCTTTGTGACGGCGGCGGCCGTTGCGGTCGGGATGGCCTCTTTGGGACTGGTTGCGTTGGTAGCTGGCTTTCCGCTCATCAAACGCGCGGCTGAGCGGACCCTGTCGACGGCACTGGCTCGGGAGTCTGCCCTCGGTCCCGCGCTGGCACGACATGTCCGTCACCTGCTCGAACTGCTCGATTCCCTGCGGTCTCCGGGACTGACGGCCCAACTGCTGTTGCTGTCGGTCGCCGTCTGGGCCTTCGAGGGCGGCGTGTTCGTCGCGGCGGCTCGAGGTCTTGGACTCGCCGTTCATCCCGGAGGGCCATGGTTTGCCCTGAGCACGGGGACCCTAGCAACCGTCCTGCCGAGTTCGCCCGGCTATGTCGGAACCTTTGATTACTTCGTCGTACTTGGACTGACCGCCTATGGGGCCGGCAGCGTGGAGGCGGCCGGCTTCGCGGTCCTCGTTCACGGGCTGCTGTGGCTGCCGCTCACGGTGGCGGGCCTCGTGTTCTTGATCGCGCCGGGCGCGAGGACGCAGACATCGTCCTCTCCTGGCGCTTCGCTTCCGGAGGCGCGGTGACGGACAGCAACTCACAGCCGCCGCATGTCGCCGTCATCGGTGGCGGCTTCTGCGGTCTAGCGGCGGCCTATGAGATCGCACGAGCGGGCTTGCGGGTAACGGTCTTAGAGGCCGACTCCGACATCGGCGGGCTCGCTGGCAGCTTTCAGGTCAATGGTGTCCGTCTCGAGAAGTTCTATCACCACTGGTTCACCAACGACCGCGAGATCACCGCCCTTGTGGACGATCTCGGGACCAGGGACCAGGTCGTGTTCCGACCAACCAGTACGGGCATGTACTTCGCGAACGGCTTTTTCAAGCTGTCGACCCCGACCGACCTACTGCGCTTCACGCCGCTGTCGTTTATCGACCGCATTCGGCTCGGCATCCTGACACTCCGTGCCAGGCGCGTAAGGGACTGGCGTCAGCTTGAAACGCTCACCGCGGCGGAGTGGCTCCAGCAGATGGGCGGCCGTAATGTCTACAAGGTGATCTGGGAGCCCCTGCTTCGAGGCAAGTTTGGTGACTACGACGAAGACATCTCCGCGGTCTGGTTTTGGAACAAGCTGAAGCTGAGGGGTGGAAGCCGCGGGTCGAAGGGCGAGGAGCAGCTGGCGTACTATCGCGGCGGCTTTGCGGCACTGGCCGATTGTCTCGCTGACAGGATCACCGCGATGGGCGGGCTGATCATGCCTAATGCGCCGGTAGAGGCCATCGTCGTTCGGGACGGGGTCGCGAAGGGTGTCTTCGCCGGCGGTACCGAGGTCGCGGCAGACGCGGTGATCGCCACACCGGCGCTGCCGATCGTCGCGGACCTCTTGGCTCCCCACACCGACGCGGCGTATGTGGCCTCGCTGCGCCGGGTGAAGTATCTGGCGAATCTCTGCATGGTCCTCGAGCTCGATCGGAGCCTCTCGTCCACCTACTGGCTGAACGTGAACGATCCAAGTTTTCCGTTCGTGGCTGTGATCGAGCACACGAACTTTGAGCCCGTGAGCTCGTACGGCGGCACACACCTGACGTACTTGTCGAGGTACTTGCGTGAGACGGATCCGCTCTTTACGATGGCGGACCAGGACGTTAAAGCCTTCGCTTTGCCTCATCTGAAGCGGATGTTCCCCCAGTTCGACGACCGATGGATCAAGGCCTGCCACGTGTGGCGGGCCCGATATGCGCAGCCGGTGGTCGAACGCAGATACAGCGCCCTGATCCCGGACGAGCGGACGCCGATCACGAACCTGCATCTGGCGACGATGGCGCAGATCTACCCGGAGGATCGTGGAACCAACTACGCGGTCCGCGAAGGCCGTCGCATCGGGCGGTCCGTGGCTCAAGGGCTGACTCAGTGAGCTCTCCCGACGCGTCACGCCACACTTGGGCCACCGACAGGGTCCCGGGATGGACGACTCAGGCCGCAGTTCTGCTGACCCTGGCCGTTGCCATCACCGGGGACCGCGTACGGTACATCGGCGAGGCGGTTGAACGAGATCTCGCAGCGTACATGGCGATCGCCGCGAGCATGCTCGAAGGAAAGGCGCTGTACACGGATATCTGGGATCACAAACCTCCTGGCATTCATGTCACCTACGAAGCGTTCGCGGCGATACTTGGCCCAACACCGGTCGCCCTCTTCGCGCTGGGCGTCGCTGGCGCCCTCGTAACGCTGCTCGGCTGCTTCTGGGCTGGACGCATCGCAGGGGGATGGCGCGGCGGGATCGTGGCGGCGAGCGTCTGGGCCGTGATCAACGGCGATTTGCTGCTTCAGGCCAACCAACCCAACGTCGAGGCGTTCATGAACGCGTGCCTCGTCTGGGCGTTTGCGCTCGTACTGGAACAGGGTAGACGCCAGTCCTGGCCGCGCGATGTCGTGATCGGGCTACTGTTCTTTGGCGCCTCAGTCTACAAGCCGGTCGCAGTCGCCATTGCCGTCGGCGTCGTTGGCGCTGCCGTGGTAGCTCACGCGTGGGGTCGCTCGGCGGTCAACCGGCGGTTGGCAATCGTACGAGCGACGCGCTCAATCTTGATTGCTGGTGGTGCCGCGGCGGCAGCGTGGCTGGTCCTGCTGCTCATCTACAATCTGCAGGGGCGCCTGCCGGCATTCATCGAGGCGGTCGTCGACTACAACCGGGACTACGCCGGAGATGTCGGATCGAACATCATCCGCGGGCTAATCCCATCCATCGATACCATCTGGCCCCTTCTTCCCTACGTCCCCCTCG
>WPCK01022584.1_pt1 | contig 23480 bp, 16 predicted proteins | sample 5399851 | NCBI WGS metagenome assembly WPCK01 (sample SAMN12869471, study PRJNA574797) | sludge metagenome | isolation source: wastewater treatment of pH11 | place: China:Beijing | collected 2019-05-20 | reverse complement strand
AATCAATGCTTCACGATCTGTTACATCAATTTGAACAACATCTACCTTGGGCGAACCGATTTGATCCGCATAGGCTTGCGCCCCTTCCAAAGATATATCTGCTAAAGTAATCTTCGAAACATCTTCAAAACCCGCCAAAATGATACCTGCGCCACCACCCATGGTTCCAGCGCCTCCTAAAATCAATACTTTCATTCTATTTCCTCCTTTTCCAATAAAAGCATTATTTTGTTAATTAATTCACAATATTATTGTAGCACAAAACAACCCTTTTATGAAGTCATGGTTAATAAGACAACAAAAAAAGCTCAAATTCCTAACTAAAAAGAATAAGCATTGAGCAATAAAACAAAAATCATTATGAATATTCAAAAAAAATTCGGTAGCTTCGCAAGCGTGGTTCAAGGATCGCATCTAATACATTAACATCTTACCTATTTTATGTTTCCTCTATTCGCATCAAAGTGAGCCACTCTTTCTTCCGACTTAGATAAAACATACGTTCCACCCGCATCACTATAGGCTTCCAACTCATCTAAGGTTACCGTTTCTCGCTATAAATTCTTATTGAAATTCTACAGAGTTTGATCAATACGACTGGCGAGTTCAGAAACGCTTACGCACACCAGTTCGAATTGATTGTACAGTTTAAAGTAGTCTTGATTGTAGACAGCTCCACCTAACTACACGCGTTCTTCTCAATTTTGAATCATTTTTGTAGATAATCTTAGCACATCAGTTGCCCAAAATCGAAACTTCAATACTTTTCGGGAATTAACACGATAGCCAACTGAAATGATGGCATCTGGGTTATCGTACTGCATAAATTTTAATTACAATTTACCTTCTATAGCACCCTGTTGAGTGGTATGTGCAATTTCTGCACACACCACTCTTGAATCAAGTTAACCTGTTTCAAAAACGTTTTTCAAATGACGGGAAATCGTTGTTCTATCTACACCATTACCAAGACCCCATTTTCTAATAATTGGTGTGATTAAATAAATATATACATCTCTTTGCATCTGACCCATTGCTTGGTTCATATTATTCCCACCTCTGGGAACTGTATGGTCATCAAACACTAACTCTTTGGATAGAATTTTTTCAGACGACCCATTTCTTGTTTCAGTCCCCGAATAGCAGCCAGGATTTCTTCTCTTGTTTTCCCATCAAAACGCATTGTAGGTTCTTTTTCCTAAATAAATTTTAGATTGTTCAACACATTGAACTATTCTTACTTAGGATTTACTTATTATGTAAATAAGCTTTTATTAATTATCGTGATTTGTTTCTAATCAAACTTTTTAATTGATTTGGTGTAAGATATTCAATACTATTAATATGTATCATAGAATGACAATTTGGACATAAAGGTATCAAATCTCTGATAGGATCAATAACATATTCTTTATTTATCTTACTTAAAGGAACAATATGGTGTACATGGATATAGCTTTTCCCAATTTCTCCATAGACATCTTCAAAATTGAACCCACATACCTGGCAATCATATCCAAAATGTTTTAAACATTCTTTTCGTGCATTAGCGTTTCGTTCGTACTTACTTACATATACTTTCTCAACATTACCCTCTATATACATCGAGTCATTAATAGAGTTTCCCTCTTGATTATCTAGGTCAGATTCCGGATAAAAATTATTTTCAATCTTTTTAATATAATCTAGCAATTTATCATTTACATACATTGGACCCTGGGGAGGAGCATTCAATCCATTCTTTCCAAGGTTTTCTAGATTAAATTTATCTGTATCAAATTTCTTCAGAAGCCTCAATCTTATATATGTCTTGTCTTTGCTAGAATTATATTCTGATTTATCTTCCCAAAAAAAAGAATCATCTGTGATTTCATCAAACTTTAATTTTGTTTTTTCAACAACACATTTGTATTGTATTGAAGAAAAAGGTCTAATTGCATAAATATATACAATATCATTGACCTTATATTTTCTTCCAGAATCTCTCCAATCAATATATCCTCTTTTAAAAGAACTTTGGTGATCATAAATTTTATGATTTGCTGAAATTAGCCAATATTTTTTTTCTTCCATTTTGATTCCCCTTTTAAATGAATTTATTATAACATATCAAGAATTTTACTAGGAAGAATATCCAGATTTAGATAGATACAAACAGTAATATTTCATAGTTAAATATTAGGATATACTTCAAGGAACATCCTTTCTAATGGTATCAGAAAATAGTTTTTTTACTTATTATTTGAAATCAACGTTTTAAACGAAAGTATAAACATGATTGAAAAAGCAATCAATGAGTAAACAGTTTCAAATCTAAAATATACTTCATTTATTACAAAAAGTACTACTCCGACAATTAACAACATAGTCGCCTTAATCTTCTGGTCCATGGTAGTACTCCCTCTTTCTAGAACAAATTCAACCCTAGCATTGGTACAAAGCAACAAACATAACAACTACAGAATTATCAAAAATCTCTACATAAAAGCTGAAGATTATTTATCGGTACCACAGGTACATATTATGGAACCGATTTTAAATGACTAAAATGATACCTAATTATAGTAGCTAAGTATTATTCTATACCTAAGGACTTGATAACCGCATCTTCTGGACTACTATAAAATGATGTTTGAAAACTTGCAAACAATTCAGCTGGAACACTCGGTATATCTACTGCTGAAGTAATAGGTAATAGTATTTTTTTAGCACCTGCATCTAAACAAACCTGCAAAGCAGAAGCCAAATCATCAACTTTTTGAATTGTTCCACCAATTGTAAATGATCCTAGAGCCGCAAACTGAGATAAAACTGGTCTATCTAGTGATGCACTACAATATGCAACGAGTGTTCCAATTGATATACTGCTGACTAATCCTACACCTTGACAGTCCGTTACGTGCATGAAATAGTCTTTAGTATCCACCGTGATGCTAGGGCTAATTGATTTCGAATTCCCTCTAAAGAATGACTCTGCTACTTTTACAGATTCTTTGGGTTCTTTTCCTGAGTTTAACCCCGTTGCAGTAAATTTCCCGTTTCCCATAGAAATTTGAGTTTCGAGTTTAAATACACCTAACATACCATTAGAACCCTGTCCCACAGTATAAACGTGCCCAGGTTTCATTTGGCCTTCGGGAATAATTTTTCCTCCACCTTGCTCTTTAACAGGGACGAAAAATTCTTCCATATCTGACAAACGAATATAAGAAAACTGAGTGTCGTAGAATTCCATCCCGCCAATTTTCTTTAGTTGCTCTTTAACGCGACGTCTTGATTCAAGTGCATATTTGAGAACCTCTTCAATATCTTCTTCAGTGAATTCACCATTGGGATACAAAATTTTAGTTAGGCCTGATACTGTTTTTCTCACTGCAATAGTATCTCTTTGATTTAAGCATCTACCTAATTTAAAGTATTTATCAAATGCATCTGTTTGAGGTGTCTTTCTTAAAACTCTTAATACTTCCGCAAAATAGTCAGTTATAAATCCGTAATTGTCTGTAAAATACTCTGGTCTCATTTTTGGTATTTCCCATCCCGGAATATAGATATGCATCCGATCAAAGAACGCACTGTCTATCATTGCTTCAGGAAATGGTTCAAACAAATGCGAAGTTTTAAGTAAAGAGTCAACAGACTGATTAATATTACCCACAAATACCATGGATGCATTCGCTGGTATCATTTCTTTGCCACGTGCAAATGATCCAGATGCCATATAGTCTTTCATTATTTGAACACCATCTTTATCTTTAAAAGATATACCCGCAACCTCATCAAACGCAACCGTATCCCACATTGAAACTAATCCCGGTGTTCTTCTTCCAAGATTATAAAATAGATTTGCGACGGTTGTCTGTCCTCCACTTATCAAAATAGAGTTTGGTGATATTTCCTTATAAATATGAGATTTACCTGTTCCTCTAGGACCAAGTTCACATAGATTAACATTGTTCTCTACTAAGGGAACAAGTCTTGTTAATAAATGCCACTTAACCCGATATTCAAATTGTGTCGGCTCCATTCCGGTTGATCTGAGAACAAAATCAATCCACTCTTCTTTGGAGAACGCGCTACGACGCTCTTTAATTTCACTTATATCAATATTAGGCATTTGAATTGGTGTCAAGTCTTCAACAAGAAAAGGTGAACCTTTCTCATCTTCATCAAAAAAATAATTAAGAGTAACAATACACCAAACGCCATCACTCAGTAACTTTTCAATCTCTCTTACATATTTATCTTGAAGTTTCACCTTGATATTTAAATTGTGTAAATGACCCACATAAATATTATTTCTTTCATCCAAACGTGCTGAAACAACATCGATTACTGTATAGCTACGAAGTTCTCTTACTTTTGATTTAACTAATTCAGCCTCATCAGCTCGAACATAATTATCTTGAAGTATCTTCTTAACTTGTGTAATTCCCTTTTCTATCTCTTCATCATCATCTGAAGTACAATAAGTGCCCAAAAGATATTCCAAAACATAAGTAGGAACATTGGCGCTATTTTTTATCTTCTTAGTTGCACCTTTTTTCACAACTCTTCCACTAAATTGCTCGTAAACTTTAATATCTAATTGATCCATACTTGTTCCTCTCTAAAAAATAGCTTTGAATCCAAGAATATCTATCTTGAATACTTCTTTCTCAATATATTCACTATCATTTTGATTATCATCTTTTAGAATCAAATAATATCTTCTATCACGATTAAACTCCGTATTGCTCAGTGTGAAACGAATTCTAGAAACACGTTGCGTTAAATCATCAGACTCTGAATTTGCAATAAATAAGTATCTACCTGAAACATCCTGTCCTTTGTCGTCGACAAAATAAGTCACCAGTTTTCTTTCGGTTTTTTTATCCATAACTTTTTCATATTGTTCAAAATCAATTGTAAAGCTTCTCTGTGTTATTGTTCGATTCAAGCTTTTAATCCGAACACCAACCGGCCCAATGTTTTCATTTACCGTCCTACTTCTTAACTCAGAAATTTTCAACAGTGGAACCACGATTTCTTGCAAAGACGCACCTCCATGAACATATTGGATCCCTCCTGAGGATTTAAAATAATCATAGCTATACGGAACAATAATATTCTGATTTTTCTCATCCGTTTCTGTTATCGGGAATTTCAAAGTATAAGGTATCGATGAATCGTCTTCAACGACAGCATATCTTCTGGACAATTCCATTGGATTTAGTTTACTAACGTCATTATACTTTAATGAATCATTTACCTTAAACTCTCTATACAAGAAACCATGATCAGCAGTTACTACAAAATTTGATATTTGTAAGCTATTATATAGCCTTTTAATCAACGATACAATTTCATCAATCGCATCATTTGCAGCTTCAAATATCCTGCTTTCTTTACGCTCGCCGGTATTATCAATTGTATTATGATAAATATAAACAAGAGATTTGTCACGCATATATTCTCTAATTTCAGCACGATTCATGTTATTGATATCTTCAAATCTTATGGCTGCATAAGATTCATTTCTCGATTTTAGAATGGCATCTCTATCAACCGTTTTCGTCGAACTTACTTTATCAACCAAAACATCTTTTCCATAATCGATAGTTTTATGTGGTAAAAGAGAAGCCATTCCTAATTTAGTAATACTTGGAAGCGGCGCAATCATACTAGTCAATGTAGTTTGTCCTTTTAATATTGCATCTGACTTGATTCTATCATGAAGCTCAGTTGCTATCTCGTATCGTAGCGCATCAGATATAATTACAAACATCTTTTTAAATGTAATTTTTTGTATTTCTTGATAAAATTCAAACAATGGTATTTCTCCATAAAAATCCCAACTATTCTTCTTCTCCAAAGAATTTGAAAACTTGCTTCCTAAATGATTAAGAAAAACCTCATATTGATTATTTAATCTTTCTTTTAAAGCATAGATTGTATCTTCGTATTCTTCTATTTTATTCAATAAAAATAAACTATGTCGGAAGTATAAATCAACTTGATAGATTTTATCTTTATAAAGTTTGATATATTCTTCGCTTGTTAGATTATCATAGATTGGAATATCGAGAGCTTTCTTAAAATTAATCTGTTGTAAGATACTTTCATACTCTGTTTGATACTTATCATACCAAAACGAATTGATCCTATTATTCAGAATAATATTTTCAAAAAACTCATGATCTAAACTCCCTTTACTCAAACTATCTAAAATTGAGTTAACAATAAAAACATCAAATATTTCAAATACATCGCAATTACCTAGATCATCTATTCCTCTATTTTGAATCAAATCACGAATCTTTAGTTCTTCAGCAATAAATGATTGAAGGTGCGTGTAACGTATATCATTCTTGATATTGTCAACCAAAAGTAATGCATCATTTGATGCTTGATTGGATGAATCAATAATATACTGTCGATAAAAGGAAGAATAACCTTCCATTCTAGACGTTTTTGCTACAGCAGTCATCATATAGTTTTTAACCAGCAAAAGAATAGATTGCTCACCTGAATAATTCGTGTATGATGCAATCTGACTCCAAAGATATTCTTCAAATCCGTAATTTTTAATTTCTCTATACTTACTTTCTGACATTAAATCAAAAATCAACTCTGTCAAAATTGCTTCAATTTTAATCGACTTAGACTTAACAAGTGCTGCCATCATTCCGTGAATAAAATCAGACTCTGTGAGCTGATCACTTATTGTCACCTGTTTCCTCAAGTCATTTATACGACTTTCACTCTTAAAAAACTTAATATGATTTTCAATTATTTTTCGTAGATATGAATTAGACAGATCTAGTTTCCTCATAATCAACGCAACTTCATCAGCATAGTACTCTTCACTGTAAAGAAGAATATCTAATAGCCAATTATCTCGATCACGAGGACGGGCACAAGGAAAGTAAATCAAATAATTTGATTCTAAGTCTTCAATCTCTAACGTGTGTTTAATAGAAAATTCGTTATTATTGAAAATAATAACCTTCGCATCCTCAAATTGATCCGCTTCAACAAGTTCTTGAAAACTCTTTGATTCATCATACCAAAAAACAACAGTACGATGACTTGCTTTTTCAAATCTTTGTTCTATTTCATTCTTAGCCAGTTCATAATCAATACTACTCATAAATGCCTCACTTTATAGATACCAGCAAGTCTCTAGTGATCTTACCGTTGTTTGTTGTTATTTCAATGTTTTGGAACTTAGCATAATTAACCTTTACACCATCATCCAAATCAATACTAATATACTTATTTGCCATATAATCTAAAACTAGACCGTACTCCGTAGCTTCATCTAATTGTTCTACTAATTGTAGTCTTCGACGCTCTAACTGCACCTTTTCATGGTCAGGAGCATGATTTGCTAATTTTTCAATTTCACTGATCTGATTACGTAGGATTGTTGTAGCAGGTTGGAAATAACCTGCGTTAATTTTAGCAAGTGTATTCTCATCATACCGATGCATATATATTAACGCTTTAAAACCACTCTTCTTTCCGCTTGAAAACATCCAATAAATTGGTCTCTTCTGATAGATTTTAAGATGATCAGTATAGAACCCATCATTTAAATATCTGTTAAGAGTTTCTTCACTCGTCTCATTGGATTTTTTACCTAATGCACTAGCAATAAAATTAACATTATCACGATAATACTCTTCTCCATAAATAGACTTAATTAAACCAATAATCCGATGTACTAGACCATCCTCAATACTAATATCTGAATAGATAGGAATAACACCATCTTTATCTATATCGAAAGCACCATAGCGATTATCATCAAAGATTCCTCCTGCATAGATTAAACCGTCTTCCACTAGAGAGTACCTACCCATAAGAACACCAACTAGATAAGAAATTAGCGATTTGACTTCTCTGATTTCATTAGGATTACTGAGTGTAATGTCTTCTATACTAACAAAGGTGTCTATTTCATCTTTTAAATTATAAATCTCACTGAAAATCGAGTTGATTATTTCTTCATTCTCTCTTACCTTATGTATATTCCTCATTAATCGTTCACTATAAGTAACATTTATGTCAGAAATGAGACTATTAAATATCACAAAAGGATGTCTCTTATAATCCCAAGAATTTTCATAATAATTCCAATCTTCTCTAGATATCTCAATATTTTCAACAACTAAATTATCAACCATTTCTTTATTTTCAATTGAATATATAATAGGTAGTTGCAAAATGTTTTCAACTTGTTTATTATTTGTTGGGTTTAAAGCTTTTAGTATAGCTATTCCAACTTTGCTTCCTATAAACCCTTGAAGATAAAATAAAGTGTTTGATTTATCGAAAATTCCAGAACCTGCTACATCCCAAAGAAAACCCTTTGGATAAAATCTAGTTGCAAGAGTATTTGACGCAATATATGACCATGAGACATACTCTTTCAAATAGTAACTTTCAAAAGATTGCTTTCCTCTTATTTTATCTTTTGATCCGTTTTTCCAGTTTACAACATAATCTTGATTCCCATACCATTTTCTGAATGCTCCTCCTTTGTTATATGGGATCCAATAACTTCGAGACAAATCTATTTCATTCATATTACCCTTAGCTAAAGAAACATTTTCAATCTTTACCTCATGCCAGAACCTCAAAAATTTTTCGTTATTTCCTGTAATTATTCCTTGAAAACTATCAATATATTTTTCAATTGGTGTAGATTTTGCAAAAACATCTAAAATTTTATCCGAGACCCAATAAGATAACTTACTACCTGGCATTGGTTTTAATTTATATATGTCAAGGAAGAGCACCCCGGTTTTATTCAAAAATCCTTTCTCTTTTTTTTCTGCGGTATTTAAATCATCTAGCTTATATACTGTTGAGATGTATTTTTTTATTCTGGATTGACGCAGTGCAAATGCGACTGTTTGTACAACATCGCCTCCTATTTCTTCAAAGGCTCTTGCCCCTAAATGTAACATAGAAATTAACATGTTATTTTCAATAACATTTCTTCTTAGTTTTTGATAGCTTGATAAAAACATCCACGAGTGCATATTAATCATAGCTATATATCCATTTTCCTTTACAAATTCCGATTCCATAAACATTGCAAACATGTCAGACTTACTGTCTGGATAATTATTTGTTAAATACTTTTTTGAAATGTCTTCTAAACTCTTTAATCCAAGATAAGGTGGATTAGTAATCATAACATCGTATTTAATAGATAAATAATATGCAAGTCTTAGAATTTCAAGTAAATCAAAAATCTCATATGAAAAAAACGGAGCAGTAAAAACATCCATTACATTAATATTTTTTAAATTTATCTTAAGTTTATTTCTAATTTCTAAGTAGTTCGATGATTTAACCTTTAACAATGAGCCTATTACTTTTGCATTATCAAACAAGTTAACTACATATTCGATAGTTTGTAATTCATCAGATGTTAGTTGATTTTCGCCATTCCATTGTTTATCGTTATACTCTTTTAGAATATCTCGATATGACTTGCTATCATAACGAGCATTAAGGATGGACTTTGAGTCAATTATTTCATATACTCTTGCTCGAACATATCTTCCCTCATCAAAGAATCTATTATCAATTGATCTCGCTCTCATAACAATTGCAAATGAAGCAAGTTGCGTTGCTCTTTGATCTATATCTAATCCTACTAGATTATTTTTGAATATAAGGCGAGGGATATCACGTCTTGAATACCCCCTCTCAAGATACATATCTAATAGTAAATCAAAGCAATACACAAGAATATGACCCGAACCACTACAAGGTTCAATTACTTTAATATCCTCTGGATTTACATTACTATACCTTATTGCTTTAAGCTGTTCTTCAACATCATCATTTTGCTTTGCTTCTTCAACGTAATACTTCATTCTATCTCTAAGAGATGAATTTGGATAACTTTCTAGCCATATTCTACCAATTGAATTCTCAGCCATGTATTTTACAATCCAGTCTGGTGTAAAAAGTTGGGTTACAGCAGGCAAGGTATCTTTTGTTATTGTTTTCTTAGATGCAAACACCGCATCCTTCTTACTAGCTATATAAAACTGATATAACCACCCAATAACTTCGACATCTTCTAAAAAGTCCTGCTCATCTATTTCTATTAGTTTTGTAATAATTGTATCGCCAAACAATAGCGGAGTAGGTATAAAGTATTCTAAATACTCCATCTCTTGAGAAAAAAGCATAGGTAAAGCAGACGCCAAGGAGTTGCATTGTTGAAATAAAACATAGCGATATAAAACTTCTTTGTCCTCAAACCGACTTGATTCAGTCAATTGGTTGCAATAATCCATATCTAAAGTTAAATCATACTTAACTAGATTTAATTTTGTTAGTATTTCTGGTATTTGCTCATCTTTTCTAGGGAAAATCTTATATCCATGTTCTAAGTAATCATGTACTTCTAAGAATCTTAAAGCAACAATTCTATTAAACCAAGTTGATGCAAACCGTTCAATGGAATACTGATAACCATCTTCATATATACGTTTAACGATACTTTCCCTCTGTTTATAGAATTCTTTAGGAAAAGATGCTTCCAAATCGTCAATTACCGTTGTATCCCCTTGTATTCTAGACGCTTTTATGTCTTTCTCTGAATATATCCCTATTTTTGCCAAGGATGATTTAATCTGTGTCTCAAGGTTTTCTTTAGCCCAAGATGCAAACTCTTGCAGTTTTCGTTTATTCATTGTCAATTCTCCTAATCAATGCTGATTTCATCAGTATCTTCTAACTCAGCCAACAATCTCTTCTTAATATAACCCATAACTCTGTCAATATCCTGTTCTGTCAAGATTCGCTTATTCGCCACTGGAATTAGCTCTGATAATCTTAATCTCTTAACTCTCTTTTCAGGATCTGTTTTAACTAGTAACGAGAGAATAAATCTCTTGAAACCTTCTACATTACTATTTGATGAAACAATATACTGTTCTAAATTCTCTGCTTTATCTAATGACTTGAACCAATCACTATATCGTGCATCAAACTCATCAACCTTAGCATTTAAATGATTAATCTTTTCAACATCATTAAGTTTATTGATTGCTTCCACCGCTTCATGTTTGATATGTTGCAAATCATTTTTCAAGCTTTGTGATACTCGATTAATTTTTTCTTGTCTAATAGACTCTTTTTCTCTTTTTGCCTCTATAACCAGTTGTCCAAGTTTAACCATGTCATCAAACGGTTCTTCTTTGGAAAGAATAGAATTTATCTTTTCAATCACACCCTCAACACCACTCAAATCTTCTAACAACTGATTTTGTTGATACCATGAAAACACTTCATTAGCATCATTATAATTTTGTAATTGTGCACTATTATCTTGATAGAAGCTTAATACCTTGTCTAAATAATCTGCATTTTCAACCAAGAAGTCTTTTTTGTCAATAATCTGATCAAAAATGTAAACTGCATCATCATTTCTAATTATTGCTGATAATTCTCGATGCAAATCAAAAATACGATTTTTTCCAGGGAATGGTTTCCCTTGATTTTTATATTGAATTGCTTTTAATTCTTCGACTTTTTTATCAATCAACTGAAAAATACCTTGTCGAAGACTTTCTTCTTTTAATGAATAATTTTCACCGAAAGCTTTTCTGATAATTCTTCTTACCTCATCAAGTGTATCTTCAGATATTCTTTCGTGTAGTTTAACTGAAATCGAATCTATTTTATTGCCACGAGCAAATTCTGATTTATCGCTAGCGCTAGTTGTTGATAATGTTTTTCCATGTATCTCTAACTTAACTATACCCTGCTTCCACAAAACTGCAATTAAGCCTTTAACATCTAAGTCTTTCCATCCAAAAGGAGCCTTGGTAAAGTAATCAATTAGAGATTTTACGGTGGAAATCCTTGAATTAGCCTTATCGGATTTGAGTTTAGATTTTATATCCTCATAAGCATCCTTATTTGCATCTTGACTTAATCCATCTTCTATTAGTTCGTCACCTTTGTTAAGCTCGTCTATAATCGCATTGATTGAATCAAAAGAATACTTAATTTTGCTCAAGGAATAATACTTTGATTCAACCATTTTCTTGAGTGCTTCAAAAACTCTTTCTTTACCGTCTCTCACATTGATGTCTATAACTGCGCCATTGAGATAGATATTTGCATTCTTAATGGATAATTTAATTGCATCCTCTGCACGCTTTCTTCTTTCAGATAATTCAAATTGCTTTTTATCTAAAATTGCTGCTAGAGACGGCGACATTGTTGCACTATGATTTTGTTTGAAAACTGCAATTTTACTTGCTTGAACTAGCTCACTAATATAATTTCCATTTTGTAAGTCAATAACCAGTGTTTCTTGACCGCTAGATTCCATTCCTAGCTGAAAGACATCCACTGGTCCATAAAAACCTGTCACAACTCGGCAAGTTATATTATTTTGGTTGTTCTGTCCAATACTATGTGAATCAACAAAACGATTGAAAGGAAACTCATACTTACCATATTTGATTTTTTGATCTTGTAAAACTACTTCATAAACAATTTGCGAAATTGTTCTAATTATCTCACCTTCATCAGGCGCTGTATTATTAATTTGGCGATTTACATCCTGTTCCTCATCTGTTAAGAAGTCGTAAACATCACCATTCTTCTGAATAAGTGTTTCTTGTTCCAAATCATGAAGGCATTTTTCAATCATATCTTTCAATTTAATTTTATCTTCATTAATACTTGTAACCATCATTGTCGCAATTCTATCAATAGTTGCTGGCATTTCCTTTACGTATTTAATCATAAATAGTAATTTTAAAACCCGCATATGGAAATCACCCAACATAGATTTTTGTGCAGCTTTTGTAAAAACTGTCTTGATATCATAATCAATAAAATTATCTACCGTTTGATAAAAATCATCAAAAGGAACTAGTACTCCTAATTCTTGATTTGCATATGCCTTGCTTGATTCTTGGAACGCATTTAAAAGTGAACGTTCATTTTGAGATAAGTGTTTTCCTTCAGTCATCCCATGCTCTCTAATAGCATTGAATACTTTTTGTAAAAGTTCAAATTGATAGGACACAAAAGGATAAACACTCTTGAATTCAGATTTATCATGATATCCGTTCCATGTAGGTTTTGTATCAAATATGATTAAATTAGATAGTCTTGCTTCATTTGTTTCATAAAGTGCTTCTAGAATCGGTGATACGTCTTCCTTCTTGTCCAATATCCTTTTTTTGATAACTTCATCAGCGTTTGCTCCACTTAGTAATAATCTAGTGTCAAAACGTCCTTGGATTTTTGAAAAATCAAGTCTTGTACCTTGAGTTGCATCAACCATGACTTTTAGCTCTTGTTGAGATGTTACTACTACCCACGCTTTCCCATTGCAGTATCTTCCTAAATCTTCTACACAGGTCTGAAGATTAAGCATAAGTTCCGTGCTGGTACCAACAAATTGACCCACTTCATCCATGAGAAATACAATGCGAGCATTGTTAGATTTACAATATTCATCAACAGTTTTTGCGAAACGCTCTGTTGTTATTGTAAAATTATTAACTTGGTCATCAAAATATTGACGAGCAGACTCTTCATCCATATCACGTACATCAACCAACGATTTAATAATGTTATTTCGATTCAGGAATGCTTGATTTCTTCCATCATCTTTCCAATCACGATTAGCATAGTTCTTAAAAGAATTTTGAAATAATTCGTATGTACCTTCTTTAATCAATTCTCTTTCCATATCTGCGACCCAAGGAGTCATTGCACATAGTCCAACTGCTTCATTAAATGTTCTAAGCATTACATCAGTAATAGCTTGCGATTTAGTTTTTGCGGTGGATCCTGCTTTTGAGTCTATATTAAAAATTACTACTTTGGTGTTTGAACCGGCAGAAACATTTATATCTGCTAAAATCATTTCATCTTTAATCTTATCGCTAAAAATATCTGAAGCTGTAAGTCCATTAACGCTTTTATTTTCAAGCAAATAACCTAGCATTTTTAAAAAGTGTGACTTACCAGATCCAAAGAACCCAGTAATCCAGACTCCCATCTTAGTAGTTGGATTTTGGATTGACTCTCGATATTTTTTGAAGAACACTCTGAAATGTTTGGTTACTTCATTTGTGACAACATATTCATCAAGTTCTTGGAATATTTTGTCTTCAGCCTCATTACCAATGGTTACTACACCCTCAATATTTCTATCAATCGATTTTTTGAATAAATCTTTAATCTCCATACTCATCCCTTACTCCTCTCCTCTATCAATTATTGGAAATGCCCTATAATAATTATCATCATCAAGTTGATCAAACAGCTTTAGGTGACCCTTTTTAGCTGAAAATTTTCCAGGGTAGACCATAACTACTGGATTATTCTTAAATATACTTTGTAGGTTATTCAATATTGTGTGGCTTCTAATGATTGGAAACGACTTTCCGACTCCGGTAATTAAAATAATGTGATTTCCATCATCTTCCACTGAATGACTGAATGTATTTAAAATAGTATTGTTTGATTGTTCCAGCGCAAGCAAAGGTTGAAAGACTTCTTGTAATAATAGGCTTTTTTCATATTGACTTTCCATACTTTTAATTGTTTCAAAATAGCCATTTTCAAGAATTACTTCAATCATCATTTCATATAAATCAAAATTTACTATCTCGGAATTTGCATTAACTAATTTTCGTATCTCCTGACGAACGATAATTTCGTCTTTTGGATCATAATCAAAAATAAAAAACTTCATGTCACCGGCAGTATGGTTTTTGTTAAGGTTGCGAACACTGCTTAATTGATTTCTTAGTTCACTAAGTCTTTGGTTTAAGGTAAGTGTCATTCTATCTTTCCCCCAATATTGCTTGTACATATTTATAGTCACCAATATTCTCCATATGCTTTATTACGGCAGGATGAATCATTGGTTTAGTAACGTAGATGTTTTTAATATTCCTAACACCTAGAGATGCATCGATGAGCATTTTTCTATACCCTTTAGCAAGCTGTTCAATAGTCGTTGCACTCCATTTTGATACAACTAAATCTGTTTCTGTCTTGACTTGAAAAAAACGATCAAAATCATCCATAGAAATATACTGTTTGTCACCTAATATTGTGTTACGATAAACTTCAACTAAAAATTCAAAGAAGAGATTATCTGTTTTAGCGATTGCATAAATAAGGATTACTTTTGACGTAATTATATCTTGTTCAAGAAAGGCATTTATTAAGTATGAATCTAAATTAGTAATCCTTCTATATATTTCATTTGTTATTTCTCTTCTACGATCCAAAGATTCAATATCAATTCTGTTTTCATTGAAACATTCAATAAATATTTGATTTTTATCCATTCCTTCATAAACCATTTCTGCAACCATTTTTGATTTCAAATAGTTTAAAGGATTTTTTTTGATTGTTGATACAGTTTTTCTTTTATTCATTAAAACACACTTCCTTTATTTAATATTATCACATTACTAGCCAAAGTAAATGAAAATCGTTCCTTGGGCGATGCATATCGAAGATAATTATCTTATTGGAATAAAAAGTGCTAGATTCATTAAGTATAGCAACAAACAATATCAAAACTGTCTAATTTTATATCCGTTTTTAAAGTGCTATATTTAAAAGTAATATCATTGTCTTGTATGAGTTTGCTATATAGTGATAACTTAATTTCGGCAATTACAGTAGATTTCTCAAGTTTGAAATATATTTTACTCAAAACCTTCATTAAATTGCAAAGATTATAGCTGATTAAAATAGATTGTATCAAACAAACTTGTTTACCTCGATATAACTAATTTATTTGCTCACTAAAATATAACCAATCTGTCTATTCACTTAATAACTCAATTATTCTTGCATAGGCATCTTTATAATCTCTAATCATTTTAGTAAATATACTGTCAACTTTATATCCGTCCACAACTTTAACTTTTTCATTATATTTAATTGGCCCAAACTTCTTTTTATTTCCAGTCTTGACTTTCACTATATATTCTTCATCAACATCAGGCATTCTTTTGGTTTCTACACTTCCATATCCAGAAACTGACTCTCGATCCCCCGATACATCAAACCTTCCAACAACTTCAGATCCATAACGATTTGTTAAATATACAATCGATAAATCATGTGCAATTTGTTCTTTAGATATCATTTGTTTTTCCTCTTTCTAATTTTATACCAGTGCAGTTCGCTCATCACACTACATCAACGTGTTTCTGATGTCGAGTTCAATCCACCAGAATACGTTATTAGTGACTATCCACCGTTTTTTTTATTAATTCACGAATGTTTGAAATTGTCATTAAGATGCTCGATTTATCCTACTTTTTATATGTGCTAGCCCTACAACAGTCTCTATATACTTAGAGACGAAGGGATAACTGTCAAGAGTTAGAAATTTAAATATTTTATATGACGTTCTCCTTAAGAGAAGATATCATCTCGACAGGTTTTCATTGCTATATTTATACTCAAGGACATCGATTACTATTTCTAAAATTTGCAATTCAAAATCTTTCTTGGAAATCTCCATTGAGGATAAGAACTCCTTATTTTTTTTGAAAGTCTTCCATAATGGTTTTTTATCTTTTTTATCCAGGCTTACCTTATATAAGAGGTTGGAAAGAGAAATAATCAAAGGTTTCATCTTATCATCAATCTTTCTATTACTGAATACTATGTATTCCCTAAGATCGGTTTCATCATATTTTGGTTGTAATCCCTTTATCAAGTTGACAAGCAACTGAGTAGAAGAATTCATTAGATTCACATATGAACCTAATTCATATTGCTTCTCCTCCGTCAATAAGTTGTAATCTAAACCAAATGTCCTTATTCTCTCGATTGCACTATGAAGTTGTTCAGTTTCAACTTTAATTCGGTTTATGCGCTCATTTATTTCTACAATAGAAAGCTCGAATGATCTAACATTACGTTTGCTTATGAATGTGAAAATATCCGCAATGCGGTTATAGTCATTTTTCCCTTTCCAAAATAGAAATCCACTGTTAACAAGAGAAGCTCCAACAATTGCCCAACCTACTGGTCCAGCTAGAGCAATGATTGCAGTTCCGACAACTTTTCCTCCACCGCCGGCAACAAGTGCGCCACCGCCCAACCAAGCTAATGCTGCGTTGGTAGCTGCCGCGCCACTCAGTGTAGATATAGCTGTTCCTGTTGATGCTATACCGAACGTTGTAGCAAGTCCCATTGCAGTAGTAGGACCGAAAACTGCAACTGCGACTCCTGCGCTTACACCAGCAGCTCCTTTCCCAGCATTTTTAACTAAAGCAGTTTCATAATCTAATTCAATTTTTTCTACATGTTGCCTCCAATTCAGACGAATTTTCATCATATTTTTAAACTCTAATTGCTTATCACTCGGAACATTTCTAATGTCATCAATAATTTTCTGTATGGCATTCAACTCATCATAAAGATGGCTTGTGTATTCACCCAGTTCATATATTTTTTCATTTGTTTTTTTGACGGCTATTTTTTCTTGCTCTTGGGCAATTTTTAACCTCGATTTTTTTCTAATCATTTTCTGTTTCCTCCAAAATACGTATCTATTTCTGATTTTTTTCTAAGTATCTTATCTTCAGGAACCTTTCTGAATTGGGCTAACTGGGCAGATTTATAGAATGCCTGAACATACATATCACTGTTCTTAAAATCATCAACAAAATTTATAAGTTCCTTATCATTGTATAGCTCGGATAATAATGAAAGTCCATTCAGATAGTTTTCTAAGATGATTATCTCTCTTCTTGCAAACTGAGCTTTAGAATCAGATTTTCTCATTACAGAAACCCGCTTTGTTTCACCATAAATCGAAATCGCAAAACGACCCACCCCAACTATGTTAAAGCGAAGAAAAAATTCAGTCATATTGAATGTCCCTCCTCCTGAAATAAACGCGCGTATAGTAGCATCTCCAAGATCCATCATACAGTAAGTACCGTGAGCAACAGTGAGCATTCTTTTTACTGTGGGATTTGAGAACGGCTCACATGCTTGCCACATAGCGGGTCCAGAACGTGTTTCTTTCTCTGTTATTGTGTAATATTTAACCAATCGTCTTGTAGTATATAGCAACCTAACAATCGTCTCATTGATAAATGCTGGAATGGCATGAGCTGTTTGAAATCGGATGTCGTATCCTTCTTTGTATATTCTCAAAGCCAACTCATTTATTGAGTCATCAAACTCTAAAACAGGAATATTCAGCTTTCTCTTAATCGCTATAATATCGTTCGTCCATGCCCAAAACGGCGAAGGTATTCCCATACCTCGACCTTTACTACCAGACGATCCAGATACATCTGAAATTAAATGTCCAAACCAGTTAACAAATCCAGAATATAATTTTGTTGGGACACTGCTACCATAAAGTTCAAATTTCCCGTCAGCATTCTGTAAAGATATCAGTTCGCCTCCAGAAGCAAAATGAGATTGGTTTGTAAACTGATCTAATAGCGAAAAGAACAAACCAAGCAAAGTCGGGTTATGTCCAAGTGATTTGAAATGATGATTCGTGGGATTTAAACCAAATATGATACTGCCAGCATCACCAGCTCCACGTTGATCATATGGTATTTTAAATTTCTTCTCAAGGAAGCGGATTGATGATGACAGTGAATCATCCCCTTTGCCATCCCATCCACAAAATTTAGCGAAAGAAGCTGTACGATTTGCAAACCACATATCTGTATCATCCCCAAATGGTGATTCTCCAGGTTTTCCAACTAAAAAAATGTCGATAATACCACAAAGAACTCCTGAACTTGCAGCCAGTGCATAATCCAGTTTGTCACAGTTGGGTCTAAGGTTCTCTACCGAACTGATTGCCTCTTTAAAACTCTGCATTTCATTTTCTGAAGTCCTTAATGCAGTTCCGATGGAAGATGCAAAGTTATATCTATCACCAGTTACATCCATTTCAAGAATTAATTTGGTTAATTTTTCTGCACGCCTCATATATACCTCCTGAATCAAATTTTAACTTCATTAAATTTTTCATTAAAGAATTACCTGTCAATATTTCACTCTCTTCTGGTAAAATATAAACCTTCTCAAACTTGGCGACAAGCACATCACCAATGGCTTGCAACTCATCAAATGTTACCGTTTCTGAATGTATTTTCTCGTTAAAATTCTGAGGAGTCTATAAACAATATGTCTAGCGAGTTCAGAAGAGATTTTGTTCATTTGCTCACAGAGTTGAATTATAATTTATGCAGTAGTCATACAGCAAATCCAAATTCATGTTAATAATATTATTAACCATTCAGTAGATAAACACAACACTTATTAGCATTATCATAGGCAAATGAAAACCTTTAACTCTGCCTAAAAGCCACGAGATATTAACACCTACTTTTCATACTGCCCTTTCGATACCGGATTAATAAGCAATATCGCAGTCGTCTTCATAGACTGTATCATTCTAGATTTTCCAATCTCGCAAATTTACCGTCGTAATCTAAGGTGTATAATTAATTCTTGTGGATTAACTCTATCAGTTATTTTCACCGCTGAGGGCGTCATTTTCTAAAACATACTTAAGATCTGCAATACCCACTCTATGATAAGCAATCAAGCTTTATTCCTCACTCGGCAAAGATGATTTTTCCAATATGAATTCGCATTGCCTAAAATCAAATAAATAACAAAAGCATTTAAGACAGCGAGAAATACATTTTGTTGCTCAGAATAATGGAAAAACCCAAATGCCTCTTCCACTCGAATTATAAAGCCATGTAGTATAAAGACTAAGAAAGTATTGTGTCCAAGGAATGTTAGCAGTGGTATTCGCACATTTGGTATCCACAGCAAAAGAAAACCAATCCAGCAACTAGCAGTAATCAATAATAGTAGCCGTTGAATTGGTCCATATTCTCCAGCCGAATAGCTGAAGGAGCCGTAAAGCACTTCAGGTGTGATGCCAACTTGTTGGATCCAAATAACACTTAGTATTATACCTGCCCCAAATAAAAAAGAGAGTAGTATCTTTAGTATCATATTGGTACTAAACTGTATTTTCGGAATTTTTTGCTGAGACAGGTAATGGGCTGTAGTGAAAAATGGCAGATAAGTAAAGAAGCGAGACAGCGTTAAGTAATGTCCAATATTATCGAGATGGCCAACCCATAAAGACACCATTACAGTCACTAAAACGACTATTAAACAAGATACACCATTGAAATAATCCAAGAACGGAATTAGTAAATAATAAAAAGTAATCGCAAGAAAATACCATAGTAACCAATATGGGGTTGTAAATTGTAGTGTGAAAATTGTTTCGCCACCACAAATGAGCAGGTAAGCAATTTGCATAATTATATAGGGTAATAGAAATGATCGAAGAATTTTTCTGAGATCAAAACGAGCAAAATAACCGGTAATGAAAATAAAAGCAGGCATGTGAAATGTGTATATCACACGGTAGATCAAATACCTTGTCTCCCCTTCAAACAGCTCCAGTCCGTGACCCATTAGAACCAGAAACATCAAAAAAAATCGAACATTATCAAATTGATTATTTCGACTCTTAGTAATACCAGAATTAACAATCCCAGCAAATTTAGATGATTTTATCATGAAAAACTCCCCGACCAATAAGGCTTCAGCTATAAATACTCACCACACATAAGTGTGTTGTACATATTGGAAGGGTCTGGAATTTACTTTACGCTATAAAATTATCGTTGTTAGCTAAGCCCAGTCGCTTTTCTACTCCCTTTTAGATGAGCGGGAGTTGTCATGTTTTTCTTTGATCCTTACGATATATGATACTGTTTTTATTTTTTTATTAACTTACATTGGTTTCAAATTCTTACTTTAATCTTTCAACCATCCATGCCAGACGTTTTCCTTGCCTACTTCCGTTTTAGCGACAAGATATTCACGTGTATAAGTTCTTTTAACAGAAGGAGACATAAACAAGAAACTTTTATGTGCTTCTTCATATCTTACAAATAGACCGGTCACACACAAATTATCTTCATATGGAATGTCCCACAAAATAATATTTAAAGTTCGGAATGATCTTCTACGTATTTAAGAAATTCTGGTGTTTTTGACCAATATTTAATACCCCAGTTCTCAAAATTCCATGCTTCCATGTAATCATTGCATTCAAAATCAATATAGAATATTTCTTCATTTTGAACAACAAAATTCGTTGGGAAATAGTCTATGTTAGTATTGGAAGCATAAAGAAGCGTGCACATCTCGTATATTTGGTTAAAATAGGTTGGATGCATCATGTCTTGAATCACCAGTTGGTATATAGTATCACCCTCTATATATTCTTTTAGGATGCGCTCTTGTTCAATATCCACATCCAACATTTCAGGGAGTCTTATTCCAATTTTTTTTAATCGCTTATAGTCATTTATTTCAGCTTCCAACTTGTTTCCAAATTGATAGTAGTCACATGGTTCATGATGTATTTGCTTCAAAACATAATCGTTTATACCATCTGTAACCAAATAGGAATATCCACCTTTACCCTTACCTAGTAATTTTATAAGCTCATATTCTTTATTGTTTACTTTAGGTTGTTTCTCTATCATAGATTTTTCTCCTCAATTCTTAATTGTATAATTTAGGGCAAATTGTAAAAATGAAGTTGTCCCTTTATAGTCAAATGAATAAGTACCCTTGATTGTTTTAGGTAAACTTAATTATTTACTTCATTTTTCAGTTTGTTAAGAGCATCTTTCCACACTGAATCAAACCATACCCGTGCTTTTTTCCAAATTTCATCACTTCCCCAGCCAGTATGAATCAAATGAATTTCAGTTGAGTTATCCTTCTCGTAATTTGGCAGAAAGAGCACTGATACATGTGTTAACGGCACTGCCGTATTCATAAAATATGAAAACTGGGCATCCCCTTTCCATTCAAAGCATAGGAGCTTATTTTTCTCAATAGCCGTTATTTTACAATGCAATCTAATGTTAATTTCTTAATTATCAGCATCCCAAAACAACTCATATTTACCTCCAACATATGGCTCAATATTGGCTTTTTTAGTTAACCAAGTTTGAACATTAGAATTCTTTGTAAACATTTCAAACGACTGTTGTAGACTACAATTAAGGGCCACTTTAAGATGTATGATTTTATCCGCAAAAACTACCCCTCTTTCTTAATAGCGATATCTTGACACTTTCAGTGCCTTGTTCATCGAATATCTCTTTATATTAACCTAAATTAAAGAAATTCTCACCCACTCTTAAAAAAAGAAGACACAACGGTACTGACCTAGATTAACGGTACCTAGTAAAAAAGTATTAGTTGGTGTATGAGTTCCGATATTCTATTGGCGATTTGTATCCCAGCTTTTCTTGTATTCTATCTTCATTGTAATACTTAATATATTGTATCACTATTTGTGATACAATTTCATTAGAACTTTTTAGTTGGGGTTCTAAATGAAATGTTTCATGCTTTAGATAGCCATGAAAAAATTCTATAGGGGCATTATCTGATGGTTTTCCTAGTCGGGACATACTCATCATAATGTCGGGTGTTTGACACATTAAAATTTAAATAATAACCAATAGTCTACTAATAAGCGGACTATTTTTATGCAAATTTGTCAAATACTTAGTTTATAGTTATAGTATTATATGGTATTGTATTTTTTAATATATAAAGAGGTGATTTCATGCGCGTGACAACATCTAAATCCAAAAATTCTGAATCGTTTTATATTACTCACTCTTATATCAATCACGAAGGTAAAAGCACTTCGAAGATTTTTAAAAGGCTTGGAACCTTAGCTGACCTGTCTTAAAAATTAAATACTGATCGTGAAGGTGTAATGGCTTGGGCCAAGGAACAAGCAAAAATTGAAACTTATAAATATAATGTGGAAAGAGAAACAATCAGAGTTCCCCTTTCTCCGACAAGAAAAATTGATAAGAATAAGGACAGAGCTTTTAATGTCGGCTACTTATTTTTACAATCGATCCTTGCGGATTTAAGAGTCGACAACATTACGCGTAGCATTAAGTCACGACACAAATATGAATACAATCTTGAATCTATTTTAAAAGACCTTATATACGCAAGAATTTTAAAACCTTCGAGTAAACGAAGCAGTTATAATTTTTCGCAAACTCTATTAGAAAAACAGAAGTACGAATTATCTGATGTATATCGAGCCCTTTCTATACTTTCACAAGAATCGGACTTCATTCAATCAGAGATTTATAAAAACAGTAATTTCATCAGTAAACGCAATACTGAAGTGCTTTACTACGATTGTACAAACTACTACTTTGAAATCGAACAAGAAGATGACTTTAAAAAATATTGCAAAAGCAAAGAGAATCGTCCCAATCCAATCATCGGCATGGGATTATTCATGGACGCTGATGGAATGCCACTTGGTTTTCATATGTATCCAGGAAATCAGAATGAACAAATCACGCTGAGACCACTGGAAGAGAAAATCA
>WPCK01065290.1_pt1 | contig 23536 bp, 18 predicted proteins | sample 5399851 | NCBI WGS metagenome assembly WPCK01 (sample SAMN12869471, study PRJNA574797) | sludge metagenome | isolation source: wastewater treatment of pH11 | place: China:Beijing | collected 2019-05-20 | reverse complement strand
TCGATTTCAACAAGGCGGACTTCAGTTATCTCTTCAGAGAAACCTTTGGCAAGCGTGGTAAGCCTTGATAATCTTTCTTCAGCTTCTTTGCGGCTGACAAGGTAGAGATTTACGGAATGGTTTTCGGCTATTATTTCATTTGCGATTTTTTCGTATTCTGCGAACTTTTCCCTGTCAAAAGCCTCAAGGCTGAAATCAACCCTGCTCTGGTCAAGCCCCAGCTGGTTTCCGGTAATCTGGGCTCCTGCTTCTTTTTCGATCACATTTGCAATCACATGGGTTGCAGTATGCATGCGCATATGCCTGTAACGGCGGTCCCAGTCAATAATACCTTTTACTTTATCTCCAACCTTAAGACCTTCTGCTCCGGTTTCGCCTTCAGGAGAGATCTCGTGGCTTATGTCTCCATTGAACTTGCCAGCATAAACAACCTTAAATTCAGCCCCGTCCCTTTCCCGGACCAGTTTACCGGTATCACTGGGCTGCCCGCCGCTCTCGGGATAGAAAGCAGTGCGGTCAAGGACAATATACTTGCCTTCAGTCACTTTTTCAACGGTTGCTTCGAATTCTTTCAGGTAACAGTCAAGGAAGTAAAGCGCTTCTGTCATTGGTAAACCTCTCCGGTCAGGAACTTTTATAGACTCATCTTTAAAAGCGGCATTCAAGAAGCCGGCAAATCTCAAATAGCCACGTCTCAGCACAAATTATAATCAAAATAATGCGTGCACATGAATCAAAAATATACTATCAGGTAACTGGATGCTCCTTTAAAAGAGTTTCCAAATATAACTTATTATTCCGGAGATAAGTTATAGGTTCATAGTTAGAGGTTCAAAATTAAAGATTCAGGGCCTGGAGACAGCCTTTATTCATTGCACCCAGATTTTTGGATCTCCATTTCATTTCCTAATATTCATTTCATTTCCTAATCTTCATTTCATTTTCTTTTAATGCACAGTGCACCTGCAAGCAGGATAAAGATAGATGTCCCTGACGTGAGAGAAGGGACATTCCTGGGAACATTTCTGTCCTCTCCGCTTTCTTCTTCTGATGAGCCGCTTTCATTTTCACGTGCGACCCAGAGTTCCGGAGCCCCGTCAGGACCTTTTCCAGGAGAATTATTCTGCGCGGTATGAGAGGAGAACTGCAAAGGCTCGCCCTGCTCCTGACCGGCGGCTGAAAAAGGTGAGGTACCGGCTGTTCCCCTGTTCTCGACATTACCCGAAGGCTCAGGAAAACTGGAAATCCCGCCGCGTCCTTCGCCCGCTTTCCCTCCCGTACTCTTACCGCCATTCCCTTCATAACTGATGCTCCTGATTATATTATCTTCACTCAGATTCCCGGATGTGTTTGCCCCTGTTTCTGCAGGATAAACAGTCCAGTTCCAGCTGTGTTGCAGGAGTGAAGAGCCGTTTGCTGCAATAACTGTCAGATTGTATTTAGACCCGTGAGAATCGGTGTCGCTGTTTTCTGTAATTATGCCTCTCAACTCCCCAGTATTAATTGAAAAAACAGCAGAAGAAGCAGATTCATTTGTCTGCACCAGGGTTCCGTTTATAAGCCAGCTAAAAGTGCAGTTTCTCGTGGACCTGACTCCAAAATCCAGCACATCCCCTTCAACTGAGGCTGAGTCCCGTGCAGGACTTATATTCCCTATCTCGAAACCCGTGGAATATGATGCAGGTCTGGCAGTAAGTGGGAAGGAATCACTGCCGTAAGGAAGGTCCCCTATCCCGCTTCCGTCTGCATCCGGGCCCCGGTAATCAGAGTAAAAGTTTCCAAAACGGCTTTCGTAAATCCCGCCGTTATAGAGATATTTTATACCTTCAGCCGTGTTCCAGTTGTTTGGAAGACCTGAAAACCTTTCTTCTTCCGGAAAGTTTTGACTTAAGCTTTCATTAACATTGATTCCATTTTCAAATTCATTTTCGAAGATTGTATTGAGGAAAGAATCCGTTAACCTGAGCCCTTCCGTATTGTTTGAGAGATTATTGCCCTGAAGGGTGTTGTTTGATGAACCCTCAAACAGGACTCCCTGCGTGCAACCTGATATTCTGTTATTTTTAAGTTCACAGCTTCCCGCACTTTCGAGATAAATGCCAGCCCCTGAAGGCCCGTTTATGCTGAATCCGGTGATGTTTACGGAATTTGCAGTCACATGAAGAACAGGCTCTTCGAAGTTTTCTGCTTCCAGAACTGTGTCTTCAGGCTTCCCGGAAGCAGAACTTAAGTTAAGGGACCAGGGAAGGTCTATATTTTCCCGGTATATTCCCGGATATACAAAAATTGAGTCCCCTGGTCTGCTGTAGTTTACCGCATCTGAGATTGAAGAAAAATCCCCACCACCGCTAGGCTTCACAGTAAGAGTAGAAGTAGCTCCTGATGCCTGTTCATACATTTTTAAAGCATCCACAAGCCCGTGGCCGAAAATAGTATCATAGCCGGGATTACCGAGGTCTGTCGAAGAAGTATAGAGCAGCCGCCTTATATCCATAGCCGACTTTTCCGGAAAAACGCTCCAGACAAGAGCTGCAATACCTGCAACATGAGGGGAAGATGCACTTGTACCGAAAAACTGCTCTGGAACCCCTTTTGCACCTGTGACGTTTACACCGTCAGGCCCTGAAATGTCAGCTTTCTGGCGGACCTCAGGAGAAGGGTAAAAAATCGTAGCAGGACCAATAGAAGAAAAATTCTCGATCTCATAATCTCCTGATTCTCCCATGCCGACCGCTCCCACGGTTACCGCATCAAGAAGGGCAGGGTGTCCGAAAATAGAGTCTTCAGCAATTATGTTTTCAGGATTGACTTTTACTCCAGGCCAGTAGTAGATATAGAGTTCAAGTTCTCTTGCTTCCCCTGAAACTTTTTTAACTTCGATAGAAGCGTTGAGGGTGTTTTGTCCCTTATCGGTGTACATAATGTATTCAAGGGGAAGATCGTCCCCGTCCTGATGGACTTTGCTGGATGCGATAATCTCTGAAGTTTCCCGATTTTTAAGGTAGAGGTCATAGTTATTTCCCGATTGTTCCCATCTGTCGTTCCATTGAAGAAAAATCCATGCCTCTCCCGAGGACGCGATCTCAAGCTGCAGATTCTTCACATCCCCCCGCCCGCTACTGAAATCGTGCCAGCCGCTCCCGTTGTCATAAAATAGGCCCTGGTAATGGCTGTCTCCTGAGTTTCCTGCAGCGCTTACGTAGAGGAGGTCGTGCTTTTTTATGATTTCATTAACATGGTTTGCAACTATCCCGTCTTCAAAGAAAGGTTCTGAAAGCCAGCCAATATCATCACAGATGACTGTACAGCCTTCATTAACAAGAGTATCTACCGCCCTGTTAAATTCAAGCCTGCTGGACCCGCAGTCATGGAAATACAGCTCCGCACCTGGAGCGATATCCTGGATAATCTCAAGCATGGCAGTACCTTCATTTCCTCCTATTTTATTGCTCAATATATTCACATCATAGGAAATATTGCCTGCAGCCTGCGAATCCTCAAGACTGTCCACACCATCGGATATGATACCTATTTTTATTCCTGTTCCGTTTACACCGTAAGAATCCCTGAGGCTGGAAGATTTAAGAATAAAGTCTCCCTCTGAAACCGCGTTTTCCTGCCTGACAAAAGGAGGAAGAACCGTTTGAATACTTTTTACTTCAGAAAGGGAAGCCAGGGTTTCAAGTGATTTAAGAGGGACCCATGATACAGCAATATGGTTTTCTTCGTCTCTTTCCTGAATTTCGCAATACTCTTCAAGTACGCTGCTGTTTGCAGAAGGCTTCAGATAGATGTATACATAGACTTTATCACCTGAAAACAAAGAGGGTTCTGAAGAAGGGTCTGAAGACTTGCTGACATTTTGCCCCGAACCTGAAAAGACTTCAGCGTCTTCTGCAGGACCGGCTGCCCTTCCCCTTACAGGATCTTCCTGACCCAACTGTCCCAGATTTATCATCCGGGCTCGCAGGGACGCTGGAGACTCTTCCCCTGAAAGATAGCGCTCGTCACAGAGCTTCAGCAGGTCTTCTGAAAGCTTCTTCTGCGCAGGGGTTATGGATTCTTCGGAATAAATAACATCTTCCTTCAGGTCTGTAAGAAAAAAGTCTCTGTTTTCACTGCCATTCCCGCTTTCATTTTCATCCAGAACCATTTCAGCCGCAGAAGCCTTCTGCACATCCGAAATACAGAAGATCGCAGCCCATGACAGAAAAATAGAGATCAGAAATAATTTAACAGATAAACGCAGCAACACCTTACTCATAGTAACCAGCGCATCAGCTTTTTAATCGCCCGAAAAACTTTCAGCAGTTACATAAAAAGCACAGGTAACAGACAATGATCTGAAAAAGCTCCCGGTCCCCGTAAGATTAAGTCCCCAGATTAATTAAAGAGCTGATGAATTATAAATTCATAAGATATACAGATAAAATAAACTGTTAAGATCAACCTGAAGGGTGAACTCAATTAAACGGGCTAAAAGAAGAAAAATTATAAAAATTCTGACCGGTGTGACCTTATACGCGATAATGAACCATTCCTGCGCGCTCGACACCGGAGGCGGCCTTCCCGGAAAAGAGAAAAAACCAGAATTAAGTCAGGATGGGAATCCTATCTTGACGCCGCTATCAATTGCAGCAACACTGGCTTGAAGTTTTTCTTCTCTGGTTTTGAGATCGTCTCTTAAGGCAGCCAGTTTCTTTTCGGAACTTTCGGTCTCTTCTTCAAGCAGGAGGGTTCTCGAAAGAAGTTCTGCTTCCTTATGTTCGAGCGAGGCAAGTTCTCCGGTATCCGAGCTTGCAAGTTCTGATTTTCTGGAGTCAAACGCCTTCCGGGCTTCAATATACTCTTTTTTCTTCTCTTCAAAACCCGAGGCTGCAGACCTGACCTGTGCCAGAGCTTTCTCTTTTTTCTGAGTCTGTATATCAAGAGCATGGTCCTCGAAAACTTTCTGGAGCTCCGGGAAAAAGGAAGGTTCAAGGTTTACAGGGTTTTCAAGGCAGATATCGAGCTGTTTCTTTACCTCAGGCTTCAGTGTATATTTGCCGCTTTCATGGAGTTTCTTTATTCTTGAGAGGTTACCTGAAAAAGGCAGAATCAGGGAGTTCAGGCCTGCTTCGGCTTTTTTGAGCCTGCCTTCGGCAAGAGTTGATTCTTCCTGAAGTCTTTGCAGTTTTTGCCAGGCTTTTCCCTGTTTAAGCTCTTCGAGAGCCCGACTGTTGCTGGCTATTTCATCTTTCAGAGCCTGGAGTTTCCGGTTTTTAGCTTCGAGTTCGCCCTCTTCAGCTTTTATTAAAGAACAGGTTTCTCTGACCTCTTTTATGCCTTTAGAAGCTTCTTCAATAGATTCCATTTCACGCCTGTGACCCTGGATTGTTTCCCTGAGCTCATTAAGGACCTTGCCAAGCCTGCCGAGGCTGTCAGTAACGTCCTTTGACTCCTGAGGAAAGACAGGCCTGGTATACCGGAAGCTCCTGTTCATATGTTCAAGGCAGGTGTTCAGGCTCTGCATGGCTGATTCATGAAACGCTTTAAGGGATTTAAAATCCGTGTTTTCCGGAATCCCAAGCTTATCTATAAATACTCCTACCTGTTTTGTTACGTTTTCACGGTTACTCTTCGCCCGCTTAACAGCTCTTATGTCGAAATTTCCCTCAACTTTTGCCTCCAGAAGATTGTCATTGCTTTCCCTGAGCTCGGAAATCGCAGCCTCAAGCTCTTTAAAAAGCCCTGAGACATCCCCCTTTATTTCTGAAGATATTTTTTGAGAGCTTTCCTCAAGCCATGCAGGCAGTTCATCAAAACCGATCTCGATAGAAGCATTCTTCTCGTGTGAGCTTTCCTGCTTTCCGAAGAGCTTTTTAATCCATTTCAATATAGGCCTTCCCGGAATTTGATAAGATAGATACAGGTTAATAAATTTAAAGGCAGAAAACTTTATAATATTTGTGATTCAGTAAGATTTAATACCTGAAATAACAAATAATTTTAGAAAGCTGAGGATTTAGTAAGTCAGCAATCCTGCAGTAAATTGGGGTACAGATAATAATTCAGGGCATAAGCAATTATTCAAGGTATATTTCTTTAGTCCCTGTATATGTTAAAGTTTGCTCTATCCAGTCCTGCCCATACTTCTCCGCTGATTAAGGTCAGGAATCACTGGATGTAAGATAAAAACGTTTCCAACTTTTCTGATTTGGGATAAAAGATCTGTGAAATAAAAAGGAGATAAAAAATGGACGGCGTAATAAGCAGTGGAATTATAGAACATGTGATTCCGTATACTGATATAACAGTGTCCAGAGTGATTTTTTCACTGGCATTACTGGTTGCCGGGCTTGTTCTGGTAAAACTTCTTGTGCGTATTTTCAGGAGAGGGATCGAAAAAACAAAACTGCCTGCCCTTACCACGCAGTTTCTTGGGCATTTTCTGAAAATCCTTCTGTGTGTTGTGGTTGTCCTGATATTTTTAAAGAGCCTGGGTTTTGATGTGGACAGTTACGTGGTAGGGCTTTCTGCGGTTATAGGTCTGGTCCTTGGGCTTGGTATGCAGGACACCTTTACAAACATAGCAGCCGGGGTATGGGTTGCTGCGATCAGACCCGTTGACACCGGAGAAATGGTAACTGTAAACGGGCAGACGGGAAAAGTAAAATCCGTAGGAATTATGTCAACTGAACTCCTGACGCCTGACAACCAGCTTATAACAATCCCGAATAAGCTTGTCTGGGGGAGTTCAATTGTCAACATGACCCGTATGCCAACAAGAAGAGCTTCAGTGGATGTGGGAATCAGCTATAATTCAGACCTTGAAAAAGCTGTCAAAATAGCCCTGGACCTTATGAAAGGTTACCCCCCTGTACTTCAGGACCCGGAACCCTCAGTGGTTACTACAGAGCTTGCGAATTCTTCCGTAAATCTGCAGCTCAGGGCATGGGCAAAGACCGGGGACCTTATGGCGGTAAAGAATTATCTTACTGCCGGAATTTTTGAGGCTTACAGAAGAGAAGGAATTGAAATACCCTTCCCACAGATGGACATTTATATAAAAGAATCAAAGGAAACAAGAAAAGAGATTATGGAAATTCAAACAGCAAACTCCGGCATAAGAGCATACGAATAAAATTAGAAAAAATTAGGAAGAATCGAAAAATTAGAAAGAATTGAAAAATTAGAAAGAATTGAAAAATTAGAAAGAATTGAAAAATTAGAAGGAATTAAAAAAATTAGAAGGAATTGGAAAAATCGAAAAAAATTGAAAATACAAATGTGAGAAACTGAAAGCAGAGCTGTTTCAGCAGGTTATATGAAATATTGCAGAAACCCTGCCTTCGATTTCATTCCAGCGTTCAATCGCCCAGGGAGTTGGAAAAAGCTCTATCCCGCATCTTTTTCCTCTGAAAAAATCTTCAGCTTCCTCAGAAAGTTCCACAAAACCCGTCTGCCCGGTTCCTATGATGATTTTCTCCGTGCCTTCTTCGTAAATATGTTCGGCTTCTTCAAGAGAGACCTTATGGGAAGTCCCATACTTTTCTTTCGAAAGCATTTTTTCCCTTTTTTCTACCCTGCCGTCAAGCCGGATAATAATATCATAATCAAAAGCCTCTCCTTCTACAGTAATTGAACCAAAACTTGTGGAGTCGATCTTTGGTTTCATGGTTTGCCTCCTGAAACTAAAACTGGAAAACCAGATCTTACATTATACAATTGTTTTGCATTATATAAATAACAGGAAGCTTGCTTAAATTGCTAAGGTTGCCTGAGATTAAAAAACACAGGAATACTTATTTATATTTATTGGAAACTATTAAACATTTAGACAATAATAAAAAAATAAAAATATACCCAGAGGTAAAAAGATGGGCTGCTACTTATTGGAAGATTTTATCAAAAGTATGGGAGAAAGAGCCCCTGGGCAGGAAAATTTTGAACTTGAACGGGACCATCTGCTGCGAGCGAATCTTAGAGGTGCGGTATGGACCAGGATAGGATCCATGGTGGCATATACCGGAAACATAAAGTTTACACGGGAAGAAGCTCTCGAACACGGGATTAGCAGAAAGGTAAAAATATCCCTTGCAGGAGAAGGTGTCAGTTTTATAAAAGCCGAAGGGGTGGGAAAGCTTTTCCTTGCAGATAGAGGAAAGAAAGTCTCAATTCTGAAACTTGAAAATAACTCGATCTGCGTAAACTTCAATGATATCCTCACCATTGAAGACTCCATTAGCTGGGACATCAGGATGATTAGAAAGCTTTCAGGGATAACGGAAAAAGAGATTTACAATGTAAAACTTGAGGGAACCGGCGTATTCGCCATTAGCACTCACAATGAGCCCCTGGTCTTCAGAGTGACCGGAGAGCGCCCTCTATTCACCGACCCTGGCGCCACAGTTGCCTGGACAGGGAACATGGAGCCGGAAATAAAAAGCGATATCTCCCTGAAAACTATTGTAGGAAGAAGCACAGGGGAATCCGCCCAGATGGTCTTCAGAGGAGAAGGGTTTGTGGTGGTACAGCCCTGCGAAGAAATTAATTCCCAGGAGAAAAATGAAAAAGGCGTCTCGAACGTGAACGTTTATACCTGACGCACGTGAACGTTTTATACAGAACTCAGGTGAATGTTTATTTAATTCGCCGGAAGCTTTTTTGCCAGGTAAAAGAAGGGAAGGCACGGGAAGGAGTGCCTTCATCGTTTCCGGTTTAATTTTCAAAAGCCAGAGCCTGGGCTTCATCACTGCAGGCTGTCGAAAACTTTTCTTTCTCCTTTTTTGCGCATTCCATGCCTTCTTCCACAGCCTCCCTGATGATATATCCGGCTTTGTGCAGGATGGTATCTCCGATCTGGGGATCTTTGTCCATGCTTGCTGTGCAGGGGTAAGAATGGTGGGCGCCTGAGATGGTTTCTTTATATCCCGAAACATCGGTCCAGCCGAGTTTTTTTGCGACAAACCAGGTTGAGCCGCAGGGTGCGTCCCTGAGTACACCCGCTCCTATGAACATTTTTCCGTCAGGGCTCATCTCTATCCTCAGTACAGGCCTTCCGAAACCGAGGTCCACGAAAGAGTCTATTACCGGCTTTCCGGTCTTATCAAGAGCACAGAAAGGTTTTGGAGCCTCAAATTCGATACCCATGGCTTCGAGTTCTTTTCTGAGCTGCTCAAGGACGCCGGCAGGAGTCTTCTTTGAGTCCTCGGACGGTGCAATTACGGCTTTTGCCCCCGTTTTCTGCACAACTTCGGGAATGGCTGCAAACAGGTCGGGGTGTATGCCTATTGCAAGGATCAGATCACATTCAGGAAGATTCGGAGGCATATACTGGGCAGGCTCTTCAATAAATGCCGGAAGGTCATCTGCAAACTCATGGATTCCTACGATCAGGTTCGCATAAGATTTCCTTGCCTGACGACAGTGGTTGCAGAGCTCACCACAGGACACACAGAAACTTGATGAGTTCACCAGATTCTGGATAACTTTTTTTCCCAGTTCGCCTGAATAAAGCACGAGGATTTTCATATTATTATTCCCCCTTTCAAGGATTTCAAAGCCATTTCACAAATTCGTTTTCTTCGTGAAAATTACCTCCACTTTTTATCTCCCATAATGAAAAAAATATAGAGAAAAAACCTGTTTTTAAGGAGGTCGCTGATAAGTTTTAAAATGCAGTTCTGGAAGAAGATGCTTCAGACCGCACACACTTCTGGCAGAGATGACTTTATCCTGTTATCATCCTACGTTATCATCTTACTGTACATTATAATTATTTGTTTCAATCTATAAATAATGGGAGTTTCGAAATAGAAATTGGTATACACTCATATACCCTTATCTGAATTTTATGAACTGGATAGAAAGCTGAAAAAAAAGAGAAAGGAAAAAAGAGGCACAAAGAGGGAAATAAAAGAAACTACAAGGAGAAAAAGAAAAAAGGACATAAACGGGAAATAAAAAATGAAAAGGAGAGAAATGAAAAAACTGGGGCTCAGTTTTTCATTCTCCCAGCTTTAAAGCCCCGTGCGGGCACATCTTGATGCACATGCCGCACTGGATACATTTCTTTTCGTCCACGCAGAGGCTCCAGTCCTCATCAAAGGCATAAACATTCATAGGGCAGACAGAAATGCAGGCTCCGCATTCAACACATTCTTCCTCGTCCCTGTGGATGGGCCGGTCAAGAATTGCAACGATTGCCCCTCTCGACTCGAGAGCATTTTTAATTTTATCGAACCTGGAATCTTTAACGTCTGCAATGAGTTCTCCGTAAGTTGAGTCAATGTTTGCGACCATAATATTAAGCAGGATCCCTGTTTCTATGATGGACTCGGAGATAATTGGGTTATGTATCCTTTCAGTAGGGATGCAGATCTTTATTTTCATGCTCAGTACCTCCTTGCAAAGAGCTTGCTTATATTGTCGCTTGTGATAATCCCGAGTACTTTCTTCTGCGCATCAATCACCGGCATTGCTGAAACTCCGTAGCGGTCAAGCCTGCGGGCTGCAAGGTCCACAGGTTCGTTAGGGGCGCAGGTAAGGACCTTTTTCGTCATAACGCTTTCTACGGAATCGAAAATGTTTTCCGCGACTGCCTTTGAGATATCCCAGGCTGTGAGGATCCCTACAAGTTCACCGGTATCCGAAACTACTGCAAGGTGGTTGAAAGAGTTCTCCCAGATTTTCTTTGCAGCGTCCTGGACAGTCTGATCCTTTTTGATAGTGACGATGAAATCGGACATAACGTCTTTTACAAGAGGCACTGCCTGAGTCTGCTTCATGGGCTTTGCCGAGCCTTCACTGCAAAGCTTTTCCACAGGCATGCTGACAAAGAACTTTCCGTGTTTTACCCATTCCTTCAGCTCATTTGCAATCTTTCTGGCGTTCTTGAAGCTTGAAAGGGAAGATGTTGGAACATCCTTTCCTTCAATCTGCACAGATCCAGATCTGAGTTCGGCATAATTTACCTGCCTGACCACAGGCTTGTCCCTGCTTCCGATAGCATAGTCAAGCACACTGGTGGTGATGTCCTCGTCACGTACTGCAGTTGCAGCTGCAAGCTTTTCATTCAGGATAGGAATAGGAATCCCGATTCCCATGTAAAGGGTTGTCCCGTAACCTGCAAAAGAGGCGGCTCTTAAATAATCAGGGCTCATTTCCTTAAGGTTCCCTTTAAGCATGAGGGTTCCAAAACTTCCGGATGGGGAATGCTGAGTCCCGTTGCCTATGACATAACCCTGCGCACCTCCAAGAAAAATCCTTGTGCCTGTTCCTATAGTTTCATATCCCGGGTCGTTTGACAGGGGAGAAAGCACTCCTGCTCCGGAATAAGTGACGTTTCCGAAGTTGGGCAGAAGCTCACCCATATAAGTATTCAGGATCCTTTTAGAACTGTTTGTTGCAGCGTTGTATTTCTGGTATGCGTTCCTGGGGTTGAGAAGAACGGCTTCGTTTAAGTCTTCAAGGGTGATCGCCGTATCAAGCACTTTTCTCGGGTAGCAGTCTGTCCCGTAGGAAGTTGCATGAACATTGATTTCTTTTCCCCTGAGAAGGTCTTCAATAACGTGTGCTCCTCCATACTGAATCCCGCGTGTGTCCGAGATCTGGGCAGCTCCGAGGTAAGCATCAACAGCAGCAATCCCGCTGTACGCCTCAACATTATTGAACCATAATTTCTGAATTTTAATCGGGGGTTCTGAATGACCCAGATTGAGCATCAAACCTGATGAGCACATGGCTCCGAAAGTGCCTGTTGTCACCACATCCACTTCTTTCGCAGCACTTTCCACGCCGAGGTCTTCAACAATTCCAACCATTTCTTCGGCTGTGACTACATTGACGCTCCCATCTTCAATTTTTTTATTAATCTCATGAATTGATTTTTTTACCATACGGGTTTCCTCTTGCTATAAACTTATCTAGATGGTAATTTTTGCCAGAATTATATATTACTTGTGATAATCCCGGGGGTAACAACCAGCTCTATAATAACCCGGAAATTCCGACATTGCATTATCTGGCTTCAGGCTATTGCTGTCAGGTTTCCATTTAATAATTATTAGTCATATTTACAAACAATATATATTACTTGCGGTAATCAGAGGTTCATCAGGTCTAAGGTTATTTTCGGAAAAATCAATGACTGTTCACATTATCTACAAGCTGTATAACATGGAATTCTTACCTGCAGGGAAATGAAGTTATTTTCAGTAAGTTTCTTATGCTTGCAGGATATTACCCGAGTCCAGGTGATTTATTGACGCGTGTATTGGCTACCGGAACTTTTGATATTCTCCATCCGGGACATGTTTATTTCCTCGCCCAGGCGAAGGCTCTCGGAGACGAGCTCTTTGTCATTATTGCCAGGGATTCCAATGTGACCCATAAGCCGAAACCAGTGATTCCCGAGGAACAGCGGCTTGAGATGGTAGATGCACTCAAAGCGGTAAATAAAGCCATTCTTGGCAGTGAAAAGGACATGTTCGAACCTCTCAGGGAGATCAAACCGGACATCATTGCTCTGGGCTATGACCAGCGTTTTGACACAGAGATTCTGGAAAAAGAACTTACAAAAAGAGGGCTTCCTGCAAAAGTAGTAAGGATCCCGCTTTCAAAAGAATGCCCCCTTTGCAGTACCGGCACAATTATAAAAGAAGTCCTTAAACGGTACGGGTAAACTTACCCATACCGCCTGCTGTTTTATGCAAACACTTTTTCAAGCCTGTCAAGGGCTTCACGAATTCTATCAATGGACGTTGCATAGGAAATCCGGATAAAGTCCTCGCCCGAAGACCCGAAAGCGATTCCGGGAGTTACTGCCACATGAGCTTCTTTCAGGAGCTTTTCAGCAACTTCAGTCCCGTTTCCATAATCGCTTACATTGGCAAAGGCGTAAAAAGCACCATCCGGCTTCTTGCATTCCAGCCCCATTTTATTCAGCCCGTCAATAAGGATGTCCCTGCGCATTTTAAAGCGGTCTACCATTGCCTTGACCCCTTCCTGAGGTCCCTGAAGGGCTTCAAGCCCGCCGTACTGGACAAAGGTGGTAGCGCTGCTTACGGAGTGCGACTGGATCTTCTGCAGTAGCTTGAAAATCTCAGGAGGGGCTGTCAGGTATCCGAGCCTCCAGCCGGTCATTGCGTATGCTTTGGAAAAACCGTTTACAGTAATGGTCCTCTCCTGCATCCCATCGAAGCTGCCGATGCTGATGTGTTCCCTGTCATAGATGATTTTCTCATAGATCTCGTCCGAGACTACCAGAAGGTCATGGTCAATTGCTATATCGGCAATGCACTGAAGGGTCTTTTTCCCGAATACGCCGCCTGTCGGGTTGCCGGGGCTGTTTACAACAATGAGTTTTGTTTTATCATTTATGTATTCGGCAAAATTGTCAGGCAGGAAACCTTTCTCAGGAACTGTGGGAACCCAAACCGTATCTGCCCCTGCAAAACGGATGCAGGCATCATAAGTTACCCATGCAGGATCAAAGAGGAGGGCCTGATCCCCGTCGTCGAGGGAACCCATCATTATTTCGAAAATCCCCTGCTTTGCACCCGGAGTGACCAGCACATCTTTTTCACTCACATCCAGATGGTTCTCAGTCCTCAGTTTTTCGGCAATAGCAGATCTCAGTTCCGGAATGCCTGCAGAAGGGGCATAATGGGTTTTTCCCTCATACATAGCCTTTGCTGCGGCATCGCAGATATTTTTCGGGGTATCGAAATCAGGTTCGCCAAGGCTAAAGTTGATAACGTCTGTACCCTCTTTAATCATTCTGGTTGCAATATTGGAGATCCTGATCGTTGCGGATTCTTCTACACGCTTAAGCCTTGCGGATGTCATAGGGATGGTCCTGGTTTATTACATTTTGCTAGCTTATCAGACGTTAAAGAATTTCACAGCCGCCGCACCAGCTTTACCGCAGCTTCGACAGCCCTTTTGGCATAGTCGACACGTTCATGTGCGGCCATCCTGGTCATACCCGGGCCGGGGATTCCAAGAGTTACCGGCTTGTTGAACTCAAGGGAAAGATCCATAATCTTTCTTGCGGCATGCTGCATAACCACCTGGTCATGGTCGGTTTCGCCTTCGATTACCGACCCTATGGTAACCACTGCATCAATATCTTCCCTCTGGCAGAGCTTTTTGATTGCAAGAGGCATATCAAAGACCCCGGGCACGAGAATAGTCTCTTTAACTGTTGCCCCAAGGAACTCTGCATGCTCTCTTCCAAGCAGCTCCATCTGATAGGTAAGATCCCTGTTAAATTCAGCTACAACAAATCCTAGGCTGATAGTCATCGAATAAGGTCTCCAGTCTTGTTTTTAATTTAAAGTTACTAAAGTCACATCACATTCTTAAAGGGCCTGCATCTTCAAACCCCTGTCTTTGACCGGTGCCGGCTTCCCTGACCAGTTTTTCCGGCTTGAAGAGCAGTTTTATCACATTTAAAGCATGTTCGCGGGTCCGCCTGTCCATCAGAAATGCGAGTTCTTTCTCATCTTTTCCTTCATCCTCATGGACAAAGACCTCAATAATATGGGTATTGGTCATGAGCTGGGCCATAATAAGACCCTGAGAAGCTTCATGAGCGCACATTTTGTCTTTTTCTTTGCCGCCAGGCATGCCAAGGGCCATTACTATGTCGCAGCCTTCTTCTTCGATAAGCTTTTTGGCTGCTACCGGAAGGTCCTTTATGCCGGGTACGGTTACTCTTTTAATCTGTGCGGATACATTTTTCTGTATCTCGTCAATTGCTGCACGCCCCATATTATAGCGCGCAAACGTTGTATCTGCAATCCCTATTGTAGGCATGTGAATCCGATCGGAATTTAAGATATGTTCTTCTGGTATTCCTGAAACGTTTATAAACTCTGGCATGGAGAATTTTTAAAATCCTCTCATAGCCTGTCAATAACGCGTGTTGCAGCTTCAGTACCTGCTCCCACGCTGTCAATATAACCGTGCTTATGAAGCACGATTTCCAGCTGCTGGATAGTGGATAGAACGTCCCTTGCAGTTACATTACCCATGTTTCCAATCCTGAAAATCTTGCTCTTCAAGCGTTCCTGCCCGCCAGCGATGATTACGCCGCGCTTCTTCATATCATTTTTGATATCTTCTCCGTCAATCCCTGCAGGGGATTTCAATGCTGTGATTGTGTTGGAGTACTGGCTGTACTCATTGAGCTGAGGGAACATCTCTATATTCAATGCACCAGCTGCTGCCCTTACAGCTTCTGAAAGGGTCCTGTGCCTTTTGATTCTGGCTTCCATTCCCTCTTCTTTTACGATGTGAAGGGCTTCCTGAAGTGCATAGAAAAGAGGAATCGCAGGTGTGTAAGGTGTTTCCGGCCTGGGTTTGTCCCCGCTCTTTTTATATGCTTTGAGGTCATTATAGTAGAGCCTCTTCTTCATGCAGTTCATAGCCTCAAAGGCTTTTTCGCTTACTGAAACGGCTGCCATTCCCGGTGGAGCTGCAAAGCATTTCTGTGAGCCTACGATTGCAATGTCAACACCCCATTCATCGACTTTGACTTCATCTCCCCCAAGAGAGGTTACACCGTCCATTATAAAAAGGGCATCGTATTTTTTAGCAAGTTTGCCGATTTCTGCAGCAGGGTTCATAATGCCTGCAGAGGTCTCATTGTGGACAAGGGTAATGGCTTTTGCCCCTTCTTCGAGCTTCTCCTTAACCTTTTCGAGGTCAACAGGAAGGCCCCATTCAAATTCCAGCGGCACTAATTCAGCATAAAGAGCTGCGAGGTCTTTAAAGCGCTCTCCGAATTTTCCGTTTTCTATGGCAATGACTTTGTCCCCGCTTCCGGCTACAGACCCGACAGCAGCTTCCATTCCTGCAGTCCCGGAGCCGCTGAGTAAGAAGATGTCATTTTTTGTCTGGAAAACATCTGCAAGAATTCCCCTGCAATCAGTATAAATTCCGGCAAATTCGGCACTCCGGTGGTTGATCATCGGTTTTGACATCGCCCTGAGCACCCTGGGTGCAACAGATACGGGACCAGGCATCATCAGAAGGGTATCTTCCAGATCCATATTTTTTATGCTCCACACTTTTTCAAAGATTAGCTCACAATTTTGTTTGTTTTTTATTGGGAAAACTTAGTGAACCTGTAATTTTCAATCATGCAATCCCGAAATAATTCAGGGTAATATTTCCATCAGATCCAGTGTGTTAGAAAGGCTGGAAATCTTTCATACCTCTGAACCACACATGTTATGATAATTTGATCATTTTAGACAGGTCAAGCACTGAATTAAACTAAGGATTCAGGTTTAATTGAATCCTAGTATATAACTTATGTGTTTCCCTGCTCAAACTCAACTCCTGAACTCATGAAAAAAGAAAAAGAAATTAACTCATTGACCCTGAAGGAGCTTCATCACGTCGTGTTTTGTTACAACTCCCACGACTGTTCCTTTTTCTACCACAAGTACAGCAGGATTTCCTTCGAGTATATGCGAAACTACTGAAATAGATATTCCGGGAGATACTGTAGGGAATGACTCCCCCATTATCCCTGAAACTTTCAACTGAGAGATTGGTTTTTTCTTGCTCTCGCCCATCAGCCTTACAATCATATCTTCAGAAACACTGCCAACAGGTACACCCCTGTCAAGCACGGGAATCTGCGAAAAACCATGAACATGCATAAGGTTCACCACTTCTTCTACCGAGTCTTCAGGCGAAACATGAAGAACCGGGGAGTGCATAAGGTCCCTTATAAGAATCTGCCTTTCCTTTTCAGCTTCCTCAAAAGCATCAAGAATTTTCCTGACCGTTGAGAGTCTCGGGTCTACGTCTCCAGATTCTATGCGGGCTATAAGAGGCTGGCTTACACCTGCTCTTTTAGCCAGATCGCTCTGGGTAAGCCCGAGTTCATTTCTTCTTTTTTTAAGATCTTCGGGTGTTGGAAGCAGCATATATATTACCGATAGTAATTATTATATTTAATGCCATTGGTTAACATAATTTTAAAAGTTTATATATAAATTGCTTCCGCAGGCCCTTAATTCTGATCCGGAATTGCTATCTGTAACAGGTTGTCAATAATAAATTTAATTAAAAAATAACCATGTTTTAACAAAAATAGCATGAAGACATTATTAGAGAATTTATGGCGCATAGATAAAAAAGAGCATGGAGGATAAAAAAATCTTTATTGAAGATAAAAAATAGAGAGTTGAAATATAAATCTAAACAGAAACATAAATATAAATATATATTTATGTTTATTCATGCATATATACATATAAACATGAAGGGACAATAGAAGTAACTAAAGTCAAACAAAATAAACCGATGAGCAGGCAGAGACAGGAAAATAACAAAAAATTCAAAGAAGGAAATAAAAACAGAATTTTCCCCTTGAGCCTTTTCATCCTTATTCAGATACAATCGGCAATATGAATTCAGATATAGCCTGTGCAATATGAATTCAGACAAAACCTGCCATACGAATTCGTGTACAATCTGCAATACGAATGCAGGTATAACCCATTATCTGTACTCAGATATAGTAAGGGCTCTCTATTTCCTTTGATTTTCTTTTTCTCAGCTCTCCTCTTATTGCCTGGTAATATTTCATTGTGTCCGGGGTGACCGAAGGCCCTGTCTCTTCAATTGCCTGAAGGAAGTGTTTTTGTCTGACGCTTTTTGCATGCAGATCTTCACGCAGGGCATACCTTCCCGCCTTTTTGCATACAGCTGCAATATCCGCACCCGTATACTGGTCTGTAAGAGAAACAAGTTTTTCAATATCAACGTCTTCTGCAAGAGCCATATTCTCGGTATGCACCCTGAAAATCTCCCTGCGTGCCCCCTCATCAGGGACAGGAACAAGAATCAGCTCATCAAAACGCCCAGGCCTGAGAAGGGCAGGGTCTATCATATCAGGACGGTTGGTTGCCCCGATTACCACAACAGCCCTTAGCTCTTCAAGCCCGTCCATTTCCGAGAGAAGCTGGTTAAGGATTCTTGCTGTTACCTGAGGCTCACCTGTGGAAGCCCCGCGGACCGGTGCAAGGGAATCGAGTTCATCAAGGAAAATTATAGACGGGGCGACCTGTCTTGCGCGCGTAAATACCTCAGCAATCCTTTTTTCAGACTCACCGTACCATTTGGAAAGAAGATCACTTCCTTTGGCTGTGATGAAGTTAGCATCGGACTCGTGGGCAATAGCTTTTGCAAGGAGGGTTTTCCCGGTACCCGGAGGGCCGTATAAGAGCACGCCTTTAGGAGCTTCAACCCCTATATTCCTGTAAGACTCTGGACTCTTCAACGGCCATTCCACAGCCTCTTTCAGGAGCTCTTTTACCCCTCCAAGCCCTCCCACGTCATCCCAGCCAATATTGGGGACCTCTATCAGGATCTCTCGTATGGCAGACGGCTGGACATCTTTCAGGGCATTTTCAAAGTCTTCCCTTGTTACCTGAAGGGAATCGAGGATCTCACCCGGGATTTCAGGCTCGTTGAGGTTGATTTTCGGCAAAATACGCCTCAGAGCACTCATGGCTGCTTCCCGGCACAGTGCAGCAATGTCTGCCCCCACAAAACCGTAGGTTATCTGGGCAAAATCCATAAGATTTACGTTGTCCGCAAGGGGCATCCCTCTTGTATGAATCTGGAAAATCTCAAGCCTGCCTTCCGTGTCCGGAACTCTGAGCTCAATCTCCCGGTCAAACCTTCCAGGACGGCGGAGTGCGATATCTATGGCTTCAGGGCGGTTGGTAGACCCTATAACAATCACATTCTTGCGGGCTTTAAGCCCGTCCATAAGGGAAAGAAGCTGGGCGACCACCCTCCGTTCAACTTCACCCGTGACCTCAGCCCTTTTAGGGGCAATAGAATCAATTTCGTCCAGGAAGATAATCGCAGGAGCATTCTTTTCTGCGTCCTCAAAGATCTCCCTTATTGCCCTCTCGGATTCCCCATAGTATTTTGACATGATCTCGGGGCCGTTAATTGAAATGAAATAAGCATCCGATTCATTAGCAACGGCTTTTGCAAGCATAGTTTTGCCCGTCCCGGGAGGGCCATGAAGCAGCACTCCCTTGGGAGCGTCGATTCCGAGCCTGTCAAAGAGCTCGGGGTGTTTCAGAGGCAGCTCTATCATTTCCCTGACCCTGCCAATGGCGTCTTTAAGCCCGCCCAGGTCTTCGTACATTACAGTTGGAATGTTTTGCTCAGGAGTTATTTCCGTTGCTTCCGGCAGAAGTTCCACCTGCGTCATGTCCGTAATCTTTACTATCCCGGACGGAGAGGTGGATACAACCTGAAGTTTTATTTCCCCAAGACCGAAAGATTGCCCAAAACCCTGTCCGAAGAAGTCCTGAAAGAAATCCTCGAACATTACCCCCTTGCCGAAAGTTTCCCTTTCCCGCGACCTCCGAAGGCTTGTGGTAGAGATAAAGTCCCCTTTTGAAACCGTGCGGTTCATGAATACGGCTTTGAGGGTCTCACTGGGAGCGTAGATCTGCATGCCCTTGGCTACAGGCGCAAGGGTCACACTCTTTGCTTCTTTCCAATCAGCTTTGCGGATGTCCACATATTCCCCTATGCTGGTCTTTGCATTCATACGGATAAGCCCGTCCATGCGGACAATATCAAGCCCGGAATCACTGGGATACGGACGCCCTATCAGAGCAGAAGTTGATTTTCCACCTCTGATTTCCACAACATCAAAAGGTTTCAGTCCCAGTTTCTCCCGGAATTTCTCGTCAATCCGGACAATTCCTTTTCCCACATCGCGTTGATCGGCTTCTGCAACCTTAAGTTTTATAGTGGATTTATCCCCCTCAGTCAAATACTCCCCTCCATCTCGATCAGTAAAATGCTGCCCAGCAAAACTTGTAAAATAGTGAAGATTAATCTGGTGCTTTCAGGGCAGTTTTAGCCCTTATTACTTACTCTTTTTGCCTCCTCATCAAGCTTTTTCAGGCTGGTTGGAATAGGGTTTTCTTTCAGAAGCTTTGCGAAATAAGTAAGGTTATGCACCATGTACCTCGCTGTCCGATTAGTATAAAGGTGTCTTTCCCCTCCTGCTTCTATATAGCTGGGACCCGGACCTGCATCTCCAACCCAGTAGCAGTCCGCATTGGGAGGCACGGTACATCCGAGGTGCGTGAGGTTGTAAAGTATGGTAGAACATACATCATGTGCCCCGTCTTCATTTCCCGTAACCATGACCCCTGCAACCTTTCCGTATAAAGGATACTGCCCGGTTTCTGGATCTCCTTCCATATATGTCCCATCCAGCCTTTCGATCACCATTTTGGCTACAGAAGAAAGTACTCCAAACCAGATAGGGGTAGCTATAACCAGAATATTGCAATCTTTTATTTTTTCAAGTATGAAAGGCCATTCATCCCCGTTTCCTTCATCCGAAGAAACCCCGAAAGCTATATTGTGGTCAACAACCCGTATGACCTCACTGCCAACACCAAGTTCTTTAAAAATAGCCACAGCCTTATCAATCAGAGCATGGGTGTTCGATATCTGTGGCGATTTTTTAAGTGTGCAGTTCAAAAAAAGTGCCTTTATCGCCATAATATATATGTTTCTAAAAGCAGTTATATATACGGGGGAGTAAAAATGTTTAGAAGAAGTATTACTGAACTAATATAATTATAATTAAAGATATTTTAATTAACTGCCATATATCACCAGAGTGCAGGACTGCTTCTGATCCTGAAATTTATCTGATCTGATTTTCAGCCTGATTTTACCATTAAGCTCGACAAATAAAGAGAGAATAAGTAAAATTCAGAGATCCAGAGCCTGAAAAAATACAATAATTTAAAGTATATAATCTTGAAAAAGAAAAAAGGGTAATTTAAGGACTCTGTATACTGTACTTATGAAAAGGAAAAAAGTAGAAAAATTGAGCCGATAACTTGGTCAAAAAAAGAATTAAAATTAAAAAAGAATAAAAAAAGTTAAGTTAAAGAAAAAAATATGCTTATAGCTTAAGTTCTTTAGCCATTTCCTGGAAAACTTTTCCCTTATCAGTCGTGATAAAAACACCGTTTTCATGCCTGATAAGCTCTTTTTCTTTCAACATTTCCAGATACTTCTGAGCAATGTTAAAGTTCAGATTTACTTCATAAACAATATGTGTTTTCTTTGCCCCGTTCATCGCCACTCTTAAAATATCTACTGCAATATCTGTCCTGCTTCTTCTCTTCAATACTAACTCCTCCCCCACTGTGATTTGAAGTGATCTTTGTAAGGATTAACGCTTTCAAAATATATTAAAGCGTATCTTTTTGTAGGTAACAAAGATTCTAATTCTTTATCGTTCTCCTTTCTATATAACGATATCAGTATTATATAAAGTATTAAGTTTGAAAAAGAAAAAATTTAACCTGAAGTTTTTGTGGACAAGATAAAGATTAATGACCCTTCATATAAGAAAACTACCCTGTTTCGGCAGAAAAAGGACTGAAAAAGAGAGAAAAAAAACCTTTATTAATCTGATAAACCAGATTCAGAAGAGAAATGATAAAAGTGGGCCCGCTGAGATTCGAACTCAGGATCCCCGCCGTGTAAAGGCTGTATTTGACAAATGCGACCTTATTAAGCCTTTAGTTGGAGACCAAATAAACCCATTAAATTGCAACCCAATAAGTACTCATTCCTCGATAACAGACCCTCTACAAGAAAGCAAATGTAAAAGCTCTATACTCAATGATATCTGGTTCAAACATAAAAATTCTTTTGAAGATTGGTTACACTATAAAAATGTATCGAAAACTACTAAAAGAGACTATCTTAATGCCTTAATCAGATTCTTTGAAAATCAAATAATAATCAAACCAATACAATTTAGAGATATTATACTAAAAGACAAAGAAGAAAGAGGGTTACGCAATTTATTCAATTACTTTGAAGATAAAGAAATCGATGATGTATGCGGTTATAGCCTTGAGAAATGGAGACGCTTCGTAAAGATTAAAAAATCAGGTGTAGTTGAAATTTACGTAAATGATGAGGAAATCAAGAAAGGATATGAAGAATGTCCCGAAGAGATGAAACCTATATATAGTCTATTGGTTTATTCGGGAAACCGCTTAACTCATATCCATCGAATGCTTGAAAACTTCGATGAACGCAATATAGTTATTGAGGGTGAAGTTGCCCACTATCCAACTTCTTATTTATCAAGCGGTACAAAGAAGACATTTCATCTATTTTTCCCTACTTCATATATTCCTGAACTAAGGAAACTATGCAGTCTCAAGTCATATTGTAGCGTCATGAAAGACATCAGAAGCGGACGTGTGACTGCAAAAACCATTCGAAAATGGCATTTAAACCTCATGATTAAAGAAGGGATTACAGAAAGCGTAGCTGATTTCATTCAAGGCAGGGCATCTGCAACCGTTGGAAGTGCACATTACCTCAATAAAGTGCAACAGGCGACAAATCAGTACCGTAGGCTTATCGGGAAACTCCCTATATAATTTCAGTAAATAAAATAGTATATCTCTAGACCTACTCCAGAGTTATTATCAAATCTCTAGGATGAGCGAATTAACGCCACGCCTACAGCAGGGACAGGAAGCCAGCCTTAAGCAGTCCTGAGCCTACCCGGATATGCGGGAGGAGCGACCACCGGGAGCGGGCTTTCATTTAAAAACTCAAAAACTCTTACCTTATATCACTCTGTAGCTCTGTAGCACTTTCAGACACATCCAAAAGCAAACGTGAGAAGTGTCTAGAAATTAATCGTGAATGTTTTTTATCTAATATTGAATTATGAAGCGTTTGCGCTTTGCAAAGCTGGTTAACTGACAAATTGCGAGCCCATTTTAGGTTCGCTCCTTCAAGATTAGCCCCTTTAAGATTAGCCCCTTCAAAATTCGCTCCTTCAAAATTAGCTCCTTTAAGATTAGCTCCTTCAAATTTAGCCCCTTTAAGATTGGCTACTTCAAATTGGGCTCCTTCAAGATTCGCTCCTTTAAAATCAGAATTTTTAAGATAGGCTCCATTAAAATAAGCTCCGGAAGCATTAACAGACGCAAAGTCAGTTTCTGGGAGGCTAGCAAGCAAAAAATTAGCCCCTTTAAGGTTTGATTTGCAAAAATAAACCCCTCCAAGATTAGCTACATTAAAAAAAGCTTCTTGTAAATTAAGTCCAGTCAGATTTATCATTCTTGACTCTCCCATGAATAAGGAGTAATTGCGCCTTCCAATAATTGTAAGAACCGCTTGCGTATCTATTTTTACTTTATTTTGAGGTTCATCTTTGATGGGAGAGTTTATTTTAACAAAAGAAGTCATAATCTCGATCATTCTCCAATGATCCTTCTGATGTTGTGCTGAGATTCGTTCGAGGGCATATATTCCGCCTAACCTAACCTCAATTTTTTCATTCCCTAACTGTTCAATAGCCCTAGTAAGACTTTCAGTGATCTGAACTTCTCTCGAATTTTTTAGATTTCCCCATGCAAAATAAATTCCAACCCCTACAGCAATGCCCCCTAACATTTGAGCTAATGTGGAACGGTAACCATTTTCCATCTCAGCT
>WPCK01203953.1_pt1 | contig 23541 bp, 23 predicted proteins | sample 5399851 | NCBI WGS metagenome assembly WPCK01 (sample SAMN12869471, study PRJNA574797) | sludge metagenome | isolation source: wastewater treatment of pH11 | place: China:Beijing | collected 2019-05-20 | reverse complement strand
ACCTACTAAGCCTTCGCTGAGTAGGTTTTTTGTTTCTTCAAAGTCACGGGTATAATAGGGGTCAGGAACCGATTGTCCTTTTTTATCCTCTAATATATCCAAGAATAAATGAATTTTATGTCTATACTCTTGGGGTGATTTCTTCATTAAGTTTCTAACATTGTCACCATCCATTCCCAATATCAAATCAAAGTCTTTGAAATCATTATGGGTGATGGCTCTTGAATACATGCCCTCATAATTAATATGCAGTTGATCCAAGATTTCCTTGGTCTTGGGGTAGGGTTGACTCCCACCCTGATAGACATGGGTTCCAGCTGAATCAACGGTAATGTTGAGATTTTGTTTTTGCGCCATGTCTTTTAACATGGCTTCACCCATGGGTGAGCGACAAATATTGCCATAACAAACAAAGAGTACTTTCATTTTATTACCTCACTTAAATAAATATATACACTAAAATTGGCATCAAAATAACGGTTAATAACCCGCTGAGAATTAAACCCAGGGTTGCCATGGTGGCTTCTTTTTCGTTGATTAAAATTGCAGCACTGGTCCCAACCGCGTGAGAAGAGACACCCAATGCCAAACCTTTTTCTTTAATCTTAAATGCTTTGAAGATAAAGGGAGAGACCATAGCTCCAAATACACCTGTCACTATGACCAAGGCAATGGTGATTTCTTGAATACCCCCATAACTTAAAGACAAATCTTTCGCAATGGCAGTGGTCACCGATTTTGGAATAATGGTAACAATCATTTCTTCATTCAGTTTTAAAATGATTGAAAGTCCCCAAATGGATAAAGCATGGATGATGTTTCCGAATAAAATGGAACCGAAAATTGTTTTAAGTGATTTAAGAATGGTTTCTTTCATTTTATAAAGTGGAATGGCCAAACAAACTGTTGCAGGACCAATTAAATAGGATAAGACTTTAGCCGAATAATTATAATAAGCATAATCAATTTTAAACAAAACTAAGAGACCCATAATAAATAGACTGCTAAAGAGTAGGGGATTTAGCTGTACTTTTTTTAATTTTTTATTGAGTTGTGTGTTTAAATAAAAGACACCTAAGGTCAACACAAGTCCAAAGCAGTATTTCATGATTCATGCTCCTTGGTTTGGCTAAGGAAATCAGCCATTTTGCCGGTTGCGATCATCGTGAGTAGGGTGGATATCACCATTACAATTGTCAAGTTAATCCAATTGAGTTTTAGAATATCAAAAACATTTAGAATGCCAACGGTGAGGGGTACAAACATGATGGACATATTGTTTTTGAGATAGTTTCCTACTGTTTCAATTTCGTTTAATTTTATTAATTTAGTTTCCAATGCAATATATAATAGGATCAAACCAATCACCGACCCAGGAATGGGGATGGGTAAAAAGCGGGTGACTATATTTCCAACCTCACTCAATATTAAGATAATAATTAGTTGTTTTAAGTATTTCATGATTTCATCCTTATCTAAAAAAATAAAGGCTCCTTTCGGAGCCTTTTTAATTACGTATGGTGCACCTGAAGAGATTTGAACTCTTACGAATTGCTTCACACGCCCCTCAAGCGTGCGCGTCTACCGATTCCGCCACAGGTGCATTTATCTGTGTGCTCATATATAATAACAAACCACAAAGTTTTTATCAATATGAAAATGTTAAATAATAATCTTTGTTGACTTGCACCCCAAAAGCTTCTATTCTTAAGGTAAGACGGAGGTGTTAGGGTTGAATAAAATATCAAAAACAAAAGCGTATCTTAAGTTAAAATATGATCAAAGTCCGCATTTAAATGCACATCCATTTGAAAAAATGTATCGTTATGAACATACATTAAGAGTTGCCAGCTGGGCCGAACGCATTGCATTGGCAGAGAACTTGGATTTGGATGCATTGGTCGTAGGTTGTTTATTGCATGATATCAGTTATATTGAGCCCATGCCAAACGAAGAAGCGCGTTTAAACCATGGTCGACGTTCTGCTGAAATTTGTGCCGAATTTTTATCTGAATTGGGCTTTGATGAAGATATTGAAAAAGATATTCTTCATGGTATTTCAGCCCATGTGGATGGTAAGGGAATTGAAGGCTGGGAAGATACTTTAATATCCGATAGTATTTCAGATGCCGATAATTTGGATCGATTTGATGCCTACCGCATTTATGAAGCCTTGGAGTTTGCGAAATACTCACACATGACACTTGAAGAGAAAACTGAATTTTGCCTCAAAAAAATGGACGGTATTGAAAAGTACATGGAATACGAAATGGCAACTCGGTATGCTACCTTGCAATTTAGAGAAATGTTGAAGTTTATGCACAGTTTTTATTCTAAATTACATCTACAATGTTCAAATAGTATTTAGAAGCGGTATTTACTGCTTCTTTTTTTTAGATGTCTGTGTTAAAATATACTCAAATCGATATGAGGAAAATCATATGGCTATAGATGCTTTACTTTAAGAGAGGAAATGATGGGTGCGACATTTCTAGTAAACCAATGGTCATGCTACTTTCCAAGATGACATCTGTCCGTAGGGGTCGCGTTAAGACAAATTAAGGTGCATACATTTTTTGTATGAATCAGGATGGTACCGCGTGAAAACGTTCCTGTGTGGGATGTTTTTTTTATTTTATAGGAGAAGTGATAATATGCAATACAAAACAAGCCAAGAGATTAGACAATTATTTTTGAAATATTTCGAGCAAAATGACCATATGGTTGAACCTGGTGCATCATTGGTACCCATCGATGATGATACGCTTCTTTGGATCAATTCAGGGGTTGCTGCTTTAAAGAAGTACTTTGATGGCAGTATTAAGCCAAAGAATCCAAGAATCACCAATGTTCAAAAATCAATTCGTACCAACGATATTGAAAATGTTGGCTATACAGCGAGACATCACACCTTTTTTGAAATGTTGGGTAACTTTTCAATTGGAGATTATTTCAAAAAAGAAGCCATTCATTTTGCTTACGAATTCTTGTTCTCTGAACAATGGGCAGGACTGGATCCAAAACACATGTATGTATCAGTGTACATAGATGATCAAGAGGCCTATGATATTTGGGTAAATGAAATTGGTGTGGATCCAAATCGTATTTTACGAACCGAAGATAACTTTTGGCAAATTGGGGATGGCCCTTGCGGTCCTAATACTGAAATATTTTATGATCGTGGTCCTGATTTTGATCCTGATAATATCGGAGAAAAACTATTCTTTGAAGACTTAGAAAATGATCGTTATATAGAAGTGTGGAACGTTGTTTTCTCTCAATATAACGGAATAGAGGGTGGCGATCGTGCTACTTTCAAAGAGTTGCCACAAAAAAACATTGATACCGGTATGGGTTTTGAACGCTTGGTGAGTTTGATTCAAAAAGGGGATACAAACTTTGATACGGATTTATTTTTGCCTATCATTCATCAGGTAGAAGCTTTAACAGATAAAAAGTATCAGGAATATAAGACAGCATATCGCGTGATTGCAGACCATATTCGTACCCTTGTTTTTGCGTTAAATGATGGCGCCATGTTCTCAAATGAAGGACGGGGTTATGTCTTGCGTAGAATTCTTAGAAGGGCAGTTCGTTTTGGACGTGTTCTAGATATTGAAGAGGCATTTCTTTATAACTTAGTGGATACCGTGATTTCAATTATGGAAGATTTCTATCCAAACTTAAACAACAAACCCCAAGCCCTTAAAGACTTGATTCTAAAAGAAGAAGATAGATTTGCGAAAACCTTGGTAGACGGTGAGAAATTGTTGTTGGATGCGATTGATAAATCAAATGGTAAAGAAATTGAAGGGGAAGTGGCTTTTAAACTCTACGATACTTATGGATTTCCCATTGAATTAACGCAAGAAATTGCGCATGAAAAGGGATTGAAGGTGGATCTAGAAGGATTTGAAAAAGCACTTCAAGCTCAAAAAGAACGGGCCAGAAGTTCTCGTCAAAAAACAGAGTCTATGTCAGTTCAGTATGAAGATATCTTAAACTTCAATACACCAAGTACCTTTAGATACGATACCTTAGTATTGGAATCGGTGATTACAGGGATTTTTGTGGATGGAAAGCGTGTCGATTCTTTCAGTGGTACTGCTTTGGTTGCGACATCTGAAACACCTTTTTATGCAGAAAGTGGTGGACAGGTGAGTGATAAGGGGTGGATGAATGGTGCAGAAGTTGAGAATGTCACCAAAGCCAATGGGGGTCAACATCTTCACATTGTTCATGCGGATACAACCCTACACGAAGGCGATGCCGTCACTTTAACTGTTGATAAAAAGCGTAGACAACGCATCACCAAAAATCACTCCGCAGTGCACTTACTCCATGCTGCCTTACATGCCCTTGTGGGAGAAAATGTAAATCAAGCAGGTTCATATAAAGATGATCAATATTTCAGATTGGACTTTACCCATGGCGAAAGACTGGAGAAGGAAAAATTAGTTGAAATTGAAGATTTGGTGAATACTTGGATTGCACAGTCTATTCCAGTCATTACTGAGATTATGGATCTGGAGTCTGCTAAGAAAACAGGAGCACAAGCCCTCTTTGGAGATACCTATGGAGATTGGGTCCGGGTGGTTACGATGGGCGATGTCTCAAAAGAACTCTGTGGGGGAACCCATGTGAACTCAACTGCTGAAATTGGCTTGTTTAAGATTGTTTCAGAAGAAAGTGTGGGTTCAGGGGTGAGACGTATTATGGGTAAAACATCCTTGGGTGCCTATGAGATGGTTAAGTCACTTGAAAAAAATCAAGATATTATAAGAGAACATTTAAAACTGGTGCCTCAAAAAACCATCTTGGATAGAGTTGTTGAAATGGAAAATGAATACCAAGATCTTAAGTCGAAGTATGATATATTGCTAAGAGGTTCGATTGATTCTAGGGTTTCAGATTGGCTGGCATCCTCTAAGAAAACAAGGACTGGTTTATCTGTTCTATGGATTCATGAAAAAGAACTTGAGAAAGAAGTCCTCAATGATATTGCGGATAAACTCAAAGATAAATTGGATATTGTGATGATTGCCAATGAAAAAGAGGGTGGCCTTGGTTTTCTTGTAACTGCATCATCTTCTGCCATTGAAAAGGGCTTCAAAGCCGGTGATATCGCACGTACATTGGCTCAAATTACAGGGGGTAATGGCGGGGGTCGCCCCAACTTTGCGCAAGCCGGTGGAAAAGATATTTCTAAACTAAACGACGCATATCAAGAAATCTGTGCTAAAATAGAGTTAATAGGTTAAAGGATGTGAAGACATGAAAAATAAAAACTTAACGGAAACAGTGGCTTATGATTCAAATCAAATTCGAAAAGTACGTATTGCTGAAATTCTTCATGCGGTAGATGACGCTTTAAAGGAGCGTGGCTATCAGTCTGTCAATCAAATTGCAGGGTATTTAATTTCTAATGATCCCGCGTATATTTCTTCTCATAAAGATGCACGCGTCACGATTCAAGAAGTTGAACGCCATGAAATCATTGAAGAGTTGGTACGTTTTTACTTGGAAAATAAATGAAAGTTTCAAAGTATATTGGATTGGACCTTGGGTCTAAAACCTGTGGCGTAAGTATTTCAGATGGACTTAAGATGTTTGCGCACCCCTATGAAACACTCTATTTTAAAGGTGAGCTTGAGTCGCTTAAAATGCCCCTTCAAGAAATCATTGAGAAAGAAAACGTTGTGGCCATTGCGCTTGGCTTTCCTAAGATGATGAATAATGATGTGGGTGAACGGGCTCAAATTTCTCAGGATTTTAAAGTATTACTGGAATCATGGTTTAATGTGGAGGTCACTTTAATTGATGAGCGTTTGACGACGGTCAGTGCATCAAAGCAGTTGATTAATTTGGATATGTCTCGAAAAAAACGAAAAAAAGTCATTGATCAAGTGGCTGCAGTTGAAATACTACAGACATTCATGGATCAAAAGAAGTTTGGACGGTAAATTAAGATAAGCACAATTCGATTTTGAGTTGTGCTTTTTTCATATAACTTACCCTATTATTTGGTGTAAACTATGCTATAATAACAAGGAAAATGGAGGAACATTTTATGTTAGATGAAAAAAAGATTGTTGTTGTAGATAACGATGACAATGAAATAGAGATGGAAATTTTATTTACATTCGAAAATGAAGAATATAATCGTCAATATGTTTTATATATTAACCCAGAAGATGAGACAGGTGAAGTCTTTGCCTCAGCTTATACAGATGAAGGTGAATTGCTTTCTATTACAGATGAAGATGAATGGGAAATGATTGAATCAGTCTTTGAGGCGTTCGCAATCGAACATGATGAAGAAGCTGAAGCGTAAGCCCACAATCTTTATAATCCTAGGTGTTGTTTTAACCGTCTTTTTGGGTGTGTTTTATTATTACCAAAACCGCTTATCAGAAACTTTAAATATTAATGAAGATTCGATGTATTTATCCGTTGTAGAAGGGGAATCCTTACCCATGATTTTAGATCATTTGGAAGCGGAATCTGTAATTTCAAATGCGATGGTGGGTAAAGTCTATGCCCGTATAAATCGTCTTCAAGAAGTATATGTGGGTGAGTATCGCTTGGATGAAACTTGGACATTAATAGATTTAATTGAAATTCTAAACAGTCCAGCCCCATCGGATGATGTCGTTGTTCAATTGACGGAAGGATATTGGGCTAAAGATATGGCCGAAGTACTTGAAGAAGCTTTAGGCATTGGTGCATCTGACTTTTTAGATGCTTGGAGTGATTGGGACTACATTCAAACACTCAGCCTTGATTATGATTTCTTAAATGAAGATATTTATAGTGATTCTGTGCGTGTGTTAATGGAAGGTTATCTCTACCCAGATACTTATTACATTCCAAAAGATGCCACGGTTGATGACATTACCCGTCAAATTTTAGACAATACACAATCCAACCTTAATGAAGTTATGGACTTGGTGGATGCGAGTGGTTTAAATTTGCATGAGGTGATGATCATGAGTTCAGTGGTAATGTATGAGGCATCAACAGACTATGACCAAAGTATGGTGGCGGGTGTTTTTTATAATAGATTGGACAGTGATATGTTGCTTCAATCAAGTGTAACGGTTTGTTATGCTTTGTATGAATTTGACAATTGGGAAGATTGTGAACTTTATGCCAACCAAGCAATAGATTCTCCCTATAACACTTATGTTTATGCTGGGTTGCCTGTGGGTCCGATTTTAAACCCCAATGTGAATGCAATTAAAAATACGCTTCAATATACTAAACATGATTATTATTATTTTGTAGCGGATGTTTATGAAGGCGGTGATGGTACTGTGTATTATTCCAAAACGTATCGTGAACATGAAAATAAAGTCAATGAATTAAGAAATAGGTAGGTAATAAAAATGAAACCCATTGTGATTGGAATCGCGGGGGGAAGTGCTTCTGGCAAGACTTCCATCGCAAGAATTTTGAAGGAACATTTTATTGAATCAAACTCAGTCTTCATTATTAAAATGGATGATTACTATCGTGATCAAAGGGATATTCCTTTTGAGCAACGTATCACTGTAAACTATGACCATCCTTTTGCATTTGACATGGATTTATTGATTGAAGATATTAAGCGATTAAAAGCGGGTGAAATCATTGATAAACCGGTCTATGATTTTATTCAACATACGCGTTCAGATTATACAGAACATGTTGAACCTACGGATGTGCTTGTGTTGGAGGGTTTAATGATTCTTGAAAACAAGGACTTAAGAAATCTATTGGATATTCGTGTCTTCGTAGATGCGCCCAATGATGTGCGCTTTATCCGTCGCTTACTTAGAGATGTGAATAAGCGGGGGCGTTCGATGGATCAAGTTGTGGAACAATACCTGACGACAGTAAGACTCATGCATGAACAATTTGTGGAGCCTTCCAAAAGATATGCGGATATTATTATTCCTGAAGGGGCTCACAACAACGTGGCAATTGATTTGCTAACGACCAAAATTAATAGTATTATTAACAAAGAAAAAGATTAGGAGTGAATGATAATGACAAAAATGCCAATGACCCAAGCCGGGTTAGATGAACTCAATGAAGAATTGAAAGTCTTAATTCATATTGATAGACCCAATGTTATTGAAGAAATTAAAGCAGCACGTGCACAAGGTGACTTAAGTGAGAATGCTGATTATGATGCAGCCCGTGATCGTCAAGCTGCTTTAGAAGCAAGAATTCGTGAACTTGAAACCATCATTGATCGTGCAGAAATTATTGAAGAAAACGGCGATGGTTACCAAAGTGTTCGCTTGGGCGCGACTGTTACCATTTTAGACTTAGAATTTGATGAAGAAGAAACCTTTACCATCGTGGGTTCTGTAGAAGCAAATCCAGACAATGGTAAACTCTCAAATGTTTCCCCATTGGCCCAAGCCATGATGGAGAAGGTTGTAGGAGATGTCGTAACGGTTAAAGTTGACAAACCCTATAAAGTTAAAATTGTAAATATTGTTTAAAAGAATCCAATGTGATTCTTTTTTTTAGGAAAGCCCCTTCTTTATTCATACTCTATTATAAAGGGGTGTTACTATTAAAAAGATGGGTCTTTCGTTACTAATTTTAATCATGATCGGAGTCTATGGCTTGGTGAAACTTGAGTTTCACCCTTTTATTACACAAGAAACTCAAGGGATATTTCAAGTTGTCTACCATGATACCGTTTATAACTTTACGATTAAACCCTATGACACATTGGATAGCGTATTGAGTCAATTGGATTTAAAAGAGGATGTGGAAATGGATAAGATCAATCCATCCCAAATCATCAAAGACGGTGATAAATATATTCTCCCCCTTAAAACAGCGACTGTATGTATTCATATCAACACAGCAGACTACGATCAACTTATTTTATTAAAAGGTGTGGGTGACAAAATGGCCCAAAGAATAATCGCGTATCGGGACATGTACGGTCTTTTTCAAACCCTTGAAGATTTAATGGAAGTCAAAGGGATTGGACCCAAAGTTTTTGAAAAAATGAAAGACCAACTATGTATCTAGTTTATGGACTGTGGCTTTTGTCTTTGCTTCAACACCCCATTTTACAATGCATATTGACGGTTGTACTGATACTCAAACTCAAGTCCTATGGGCATTACTTAGAAATATGTATATTACTTTATTGTGTGATTGTTTTTATGTTGAGTGCCCATTCTCTTGCCACCATCAACAATCGATTTGTGGTGCAATCGATTTATGATGAAAAAGTTGTTTTAAGACAAGGCATCCATCGTTTTGATTATTATGGAGAACATAGCTTTTCAATGGGTGATAATGTATATGCAAGTGAAGTTGAGTCCTATCAAGAGTACAATAAACTGAAATCATTGGGACGTATTCATGAAGACAAAATAGAGAAAGTTGAAAAAAGTAGGGGATATAAGTCATTATTTTGGAATAAATTGGGTCAATATCCACAATTATCATCTTTTTTTTCAAGAGAATTGGATTCAATATTCTCAGTACTTTCACTACAACTTTGGGGTTTTCTAAAACTTTTCGCGTTTATTTATCGTTTCTTTTATTCAAAAAAAAACATGAATTTTTTGAAAATTATACTCTGTATCTTCTATGGATATCTATTTGGGATAAACTTCGGTTTCACCCGTATTTTCTTACAACTTCTTTTAAAGGACAGAAATAAAGTAATTGTAATCCTGTTATTGTTGTATCCCTATGCTGCTTTGAGTCCTGGTTTTTATCTTGTATATTTGCCATATCTTTTAAAACATTTATACCTTGGCTTTCATAATATTGATTTGGGTATCTTTCAAAAAGCCTTACTTTTACGTGCTTTGGGAAAGTTAAATATATTGGAAGTATTTTTATTTAAAGCCTTATCTTACTTTGCGGGGTTGATGGTTTGGTTGGGTATTTTCATGCAGTTTTGGGTAGGTCAATCTTTGTTGAAAAGCATGATGTTTCTACTCAATCAACCCCGATTTTTAATGGTGGGTGCACCTTCGATCCTGTGGTTCTATTTATTTTTAACCCAAAACAAGAAATCGCAGATAATCACATTCATGCTGATGGTTGTATTTAATATGTATTATCCCTTCTTTAGGTTATCCATGATTCAAGTATACCAAGGAGATGCAACCCTCATTACCTTTCCCTTTAACGCTTATACCGTGCTCATTGATACGGGAAAGCCTTCTGCCTATACGAATTTAAAAACCAATCTTTATAAAATGGGTATTAAAAAGATTAATACTTTAATTATTACCCATCCAGATTTGGATCATAATGGGAATCAAGATGTGATTATTGAAGAATTTAAGATTGATAAAATCATTGAGCGTAAAGATGAAAGTCATCCCTTTTTTAAACTTCTTTTGAGCGACATGACTTATGAAGACGCCAATGAAAACAGCCTGATTTTATACTTTGAAGTTTATCAAAAAAAAGTTTTGATTATGGGGGATGCAGGTACTACTCAAGAAAAAGAGATTGTGAATCGTTATCCAGGATTAAAGGTTGATATTTTAAAATTGGGTCATCATGGTTCAAACACCAGTAATTCAGAAGTTTTTTTGAGCAAAGTACGCCCTCAAGTCGCACTAATAAGTAGTGATCCTCGCATTTATAACCATCCTCATCCGGATGTTATGTATCGCCTGCAACAATTTGGGATTTTTGATTTTCAAACTTCAAAAGAAGGCACGGTGACTTTTATTATTTCTCCTTTTTTAACGATTGTTGTGTCAGAGGCGCAAGGTTTTGGTATAATGAAGTAGGTGATGAAATTGGTAGAAATTGTAGTGGGTATCAATCGCTTTGTGGTGATGCAAAAGGTTGAGGAGATTGTGAAGGGATTTAAGACGGATTTTGAGCGTTATGATTTTAGCACAAAACATCCTGACTTTAATTTTTCAAATGTAATTGAAGCAGTTTTAACGATTTCACTGTTTGATAAACCCCGTTTGGTGTTTTTAAATATTGAAGAAGAAAAAGATATGAAATTTATTGATGAAGCGAGTTTGATTGAAATTTTAGAACATCCTGGTGATGTTAAAGTGGTGATTGCGATGAAAAAGCGCATTCCACAAACTCAAAAATTGGGTAAAGTCATTAAAAAGTATGCGAATCAACATATTATTGTCCAAAAGGATGCTTTTAATACGGAACGTTATTTGAGTCGGGCTTTGTTTGATATGAAACTTCAAATGACACCTGAGGCGAAAACTGTTTTCTTAGAAAAAATTGATGAAGACTATGCGCGTATGGACAGTGAACTTGAAAAACTGAGTTTATTGAATAAAGAAATCACAGCTTCAGATGTGAAAGCCATGATTACACAAGATATTAGCCGTGATGTTTTTGCGCTTTCCAATGCTTTGGTGGCTAAAAATCATCAGAAAGCTTTTCGTATCTATCATTCGCTATTGGTTCAAAAAAATGATCCACTAAACTTGGGTCCTATGGTGGCCAGTAGTTTAAGAGGGGTCTATCAAGTTCAAACTTTATATCATTTGGGCTATACACAAACTCAAATTGCCAGCAAATTATCCATGTCTGATAGACAAGTTTGGATGATTATGAATAATCAAATGGGTAAAGTTAAACAGGTGTTGGCTTTATTGAATACTTTGTCAACAATTGATCAAAAAGCCAAGTTGGGTGAAATTGATCGTTTTGTGGCATTTGAAATGTTTATGTTAGAGATGATGCAATAAAAAAATCCTGAATTAACAGGATTTAAGCACTCAGTTCATTATAAGCTTTGTGAAGTGAAGATTTCTTTCGGCTCACAAAGTTTTTATTATGAACATTTTTCGTGATCGACTTATCAAGGAGCTTGATGGATCGATCTAAAGCAACTTTTGCCACTTCAACATCTTCGGCAACTACAGCGTTATTAAAGTTACGAACAGCGCTTCTAATACTACTTTTTAAGCGTCTATTGATGTCTGTTCTTTTCGCTGTTTTGCGAACTTGTTTTTTTCTTGAAGCGATTACTGCCATATTATCCCTCCTTTAGATAGTGTCATTGTATCAAATCCAGGGATGATTCGCTAGTTATAAACGAAAAACATGTTATAATATGAAACAGGAAGTGATGCTATGAGAGTCGTATTTATGGGAACCACACCTTTTTCCAATGTGGTATTACAACAATTAATTGATGATAACTATGATGTCGTGGGGGTTGTAACGCAACCTGATCGTAAGGTTGGGAGAAAACAAGTGGTGACACCACCTCACACAAAGTTGTTGGCAGAAAAATATAAAATTCCGGTCTTTCAACCAGAAAAAATTAGAACTGAATACCAACCTGTTTTAGATTTTAAGCCGGATGTGATTGTGACGTGTGCTTATGGTCAAATTGTTCCAGAAGTGATTTTAAATTACCCAAAGTATAAATGTTTGAATGTGCATGCTTCACTACTCCCTAAGTATCGTGGGGGTGCTCCCATTCATAAAGCCATTATCCAGGGTGAAAAGGAAACAGGCGTGACCCTCATGTTTATGGATAAAGGCATGGATACAGGGGCCATGTTGGCCAAACGGGTGGTATCCATTGATGATGAGGATACCTTTGGGGATGTTGAGCAAAAAATGATGGGTATCTCTCGGGATTTAATTCATATTGACTTCAAAAACTATTTAGAAGGTAAAATTGAACCCATAGCTCAAGATGAACACTTGGCAACCTATGCTTATGCGATTAAAAGAGAAGAAGAATACGTTTCATTTAAGAAAGAAATAGATACCATTTATAACCACATTCGTGGTATGATACCTTGGCCAGGATCGTATGGTGTTTTAGAGGGGTCCAATGTTAAATTTCATGGTGTTAAGAAGATCTTAACGCGTCATGATAAACCACTTGGAACGATTGTTGAAGTTGATGAATTGGGCGTTCATGTTGCAGTGGACGGGGGTATTATTTTATTGACTTCTGTTCAGCCTGCCAATAAACCAAAGATGTCCAATATAGATATTGTGAATGGCTATAAGTCTATGTGGAAAGGGAAAGTATTTGAATGATTGATAAATATCATAACCGAAAAATTCAGACGATTGTTAAGATTGCGCTTTATGCGGCTATTGTAGCAACCGTAACGATGTTTACATCTGTCCAATATACCCAAGGTGGTTATTTTAACCTGGGTGATGTGGTGATTATGTTGTTGGCAGTCACTGTACCTTTTCGACATGCGATATTTGCGGTTTCGATCGGTTCAATGTTGGCAGACCTATTGGTGGGTGCTTTACACTATACGATTTTTACAGGGGTCATTAAGTCATTAATGGTGTTCCTTATTTTTGTTTTAAGAAAACAGGTGAAGGGAAAGTTTTTCTTTATCCCATTTTTATTGAGTTCCATCATGATGGTCGTGCTCTATGGCGTGGTGGATGCAGTTTTATTGGGTGGCTATACTTTCTTTGCTTCTATGTTAACCAATTCAGTTCAAGGTGTATTGGGCTTTGTGATCACAAGTATTGCCTATCCCTTCAGTATTAAATTAAGAGATTATTTAGAGGATTGATAAAAGATGAAATTTGAAAATATTAGAAATTTTTCCATTATTGCGCATATTGACCATGGGAAATCCACGCTTGCGGATCGTATTTTAGAAAGTACGCATGCATTGAGTGAACGAGAAATGTCTTCGCAAGTATTGGATAGCTTAGAGCTAGAACAAGAGCGTGGTATTACAATTAAATTGAATGCCGTGCGTCTTAATTATACCCATGATGATGGTGAGGAATATATTTTCAACCTCATCGATACACCGGGGCATGTTGACTTTACCTATGAGGTGTCGCGTTCTTTAGCAGCTTGTGAAGGTGCTATTTTAGTGGTGGATGCTTCTCAAGGTATTCAAGCCCAAACTTTAGCGAATGCATATCTTGCGATTGACAATGATTTGGATATCATGGTTGTAATTAATAAAGTTGATTTGCCTTCGGCAGATCCTGAACGTGTCAAAAAAGAGGTTGAGGATGTATTGGGTATTGATGCATCCAATGCGCCTTTGATTTCAGCGAAAACTGGTTTGAATATTGATCAAGTCTTAAGAGGCATTGTGGAACAGTTACCACCGCCAAAGGGAAGTGCTTCTGCACCGCTACAAGCTTTAGTATTTGACTCAATTTATGATGCATATCGTGGTGTTATTGCCTATGTGCGTGTTAAAGAGGGTGAAATTAAGGTAGGCGATGAAATTAAGTTTATGGCTTCAGGTGCGAAATTTGAAGTGTTGGAATTGGGAACCCGTAATCCACAAGAAACCAAAGTAAAATCGCTTAAAGCGGGAGAAGTTGGTTATGTGACTGCGGGGGTTAAATCCATTCAAGATGTGCGTGTTGGGGATACCATTACCCATGTCAAAAATCCTGCAGAAAAAGCATTAACTGGATATCGACGCCTCAACCCAATGGTCTATTGTGGTCTTTATCCCATTGACAATCAACGCTATACGGATTTAAGAGAAGCCTTGGAGAAGATGTCATTGAATGATGCTTCCCTTGTGTTTGAACCAGAAACTTCTCAAGCTTTGGGATTTGGGTTTAGAACGGGTTTCTTGGGTTTACTCCATATGGATGTGATTCAGGAAAGATTGGAAAGAGAGTTCCAACTCGAACTTATCGCCACGTCTCCTTCTGTAGTATTTCATGTACATAAAACAGATGGGTCCATGATTAAGGTGGATAACCCCGCAAAAATGCCGGCACCAAATTATATTGAACATATTGAAGAACCCATTGTTAAAGCAAATATCTTAGTACCCAGTGAATATGTGGGACCTGTGATGGAATTATGTCAATCCAAACGGGGTGTTTACCATGATATGCAAGCCATTGATGATACCAGAATGAATATCGTCTATGATTTGCCTTTGGTAGAGATTGTTTTTGATTTCTTTGATCGCCTTAAATCGGCGACCCGGGGTTATGCTTCACTTGATTATGAATTTTATGAGTATCGTGAGTCTGCCTTGGTTAAAATGGATATCTTATTGAATACCGAGATTGTGGATGCGTTATCGATCATTGTTCATAAGGATTTTGCGTATAACCGAGGTAATGCGATTACGCGTAAACTCAAAGATATCATCCCAAGACAACAATTTGAAGTGCCTGTTCAGGCAGCAATTAATAATAAAATTATCGCCAGAACCAATATTAAAGCAGTTAGAAAAAACGTTATTGCGAAGTGTTATGGTGGGGACGTTTCCCGTAAGAAAAAACTATTAGAAAAACAAAAAAAAGGAAAGAAACGTATGAAAGCAGTGGGAAGTGTAGAGATTCCACAGGAAGCATTTATGACTGTGCTTTCAATGGATGATGAATAAGATTCTACAAGACATCCAAAAGATGCGTGAACATTTTGGATGGGATAAAACTGACACCAAAGCATTCATGACCAAAGCACTGCTTGAGGAAGCTCAAGAACTCTACGATGCTTTAAATGAAGATGATCAGGCCTATCAAGATGAATTGGCGGATGTCTTTATGTATGCTCTCAGTATTGTAATGGATTCAGGATATGATTTGGAATCCATGATAAAATCTAAAATAGAAACGGTGATGCAACGTGAGTATTAAAGGACTCTATATCCATATACCCTTCAGTGATCATATTGTCGGAAACGTGTTAGTTTTTAATAACACGTTTTCTTATATTGAGGATGTCATCCAAGCTCTACAACAAAAACAAAGTTATTATGAAAGTATTTATATTGGCGGGGGTAACTTAACCAAGTTAAGCACTGACTTAATAGAAAAACTACTTCAAGCACTCCCAGAGTTTGAAACCTTAAGTGTTGAATTGAATCCTTATTATTTGGATACCCACAAGGTTCACCTTCTTAAAGAAATGGGAGTCAACCGAATTTGTTTGGGCGTTCAATATGAAGATAATGATATGTATCACTTTGAAGAAGCGATGAACATGCTCAATATGTTTGAAAATATATCCTTAGAAATTCCTTATGGATTAAAAGACCAAACCCACCAAGAATTTGAAAATGCGTTAACGAAATCTATTGCTTTAAATCCCAAGCATATTTCCATGGTCCCAGAATCAGAGGATGAAGCTTTTTATGACATGGCTGTATATTTATTGGCACAGTCTGGTTATGAACAATATGAACTGCTTAGTTTTTGTAAAAAGGGCTATGAGAGCCCTCAAACCTTAATCTATTATGAAGACTTAGATTACGATGCGATTGGGGGAACTGCTAAGATACATAACCAAAGAATATCCGAAGAGGAGATTGAAATTCTTGATGCAAAAGATTTGGTGTTTGAATATATCTACATGAACCTTCACCTTAAGAAGGGGATTAATTTAACCCTTTTTAAAAATAGATTTGGGTATGAACTCAATCTTAAACATCCATTATTAGAAGAAAAAAACAACCAGCTTTATTTGAAAGATTTGAAAACATTAAATGTTTTGATGGATGATATGGATTAACTAAAAAAAGTGCCGTGGCACTTTTTTACTTTAATTGATCCAAATAGTAGTTGAAGATGGCTTGGGTACCATAGTCACTGTAGTTTAGTTCGGTTAATATTTCATAAATCTTAACCACATTTTCAACGATTTTGAGTTCTAAAGCTTCTTTTTCTTCCAAGATTAACTTTAAGTCTTTTAAGAAATGTTTGATGAAAAATCCTGGTGACTTATCGTCTTGAATCATTTTAGGTCCATTATTGGCAGCTTGCCAAGAATTAGCGGAACCGCCAACAATAACATTTAACATTGTTTCAAGGTCTAAACCTTTGAGTTTGGCGTAAGCTAAGGCTTCTGCAGTTCCTGCAATTGCGCCAGCGATGGCAGCTTGATTTGCGAGTTTGGCGTGTTGGCCATTTCCTGCATTGCCCATATAATTAATGGTTTTTCCCATGTGATTTAAAAGGGGTGAAGCAATCTCAAAGACATCTTTATCGCCCCCTACCATGATGGATAAGGTTCCATTAATGGCTCCCAAATCACCCCCAGTAACGGGTGCATCTAAAACTTTGAATCCTTTAGTCTTGCCTTCTTCATATAAGTTTTTTGCGAGTGTTGGACTGGATGTGGTCATATCCACCACGATTGCACCTTGTTTTGCGTGTTTATAGATTTCTTTAAAGGTGTTTTCTACATCCGTTGGATAGCCTACAATCGTAAAGATTATATCTGCATCTTCAACTGCTTTTTCTACGGATTCTACGGCGCTTACAAGGGGTTCTAATTTCTGCGCTTTCGCAAAAGTTCTATTATAAGCTTTCACTGTGTATCCAGCGTTTGCAAGATGGGTTGCCATGGGTGCTCCCATGACACCTGTTCCAATCCATGCTACATTTTTCATAGTATCTCCTTCTTTCTTTATATATTTCATTATAACATGAACTTTCGGTTTCAATATAAAAGTATCGGGAAGATATAAACTGGTTTTTTTTCATTTTTTTCGTTGTAGTTTTTAGATGTCTATGATATTATATAGAAGCTTTATATCTAGGGAGTACGTACCTCAAACGGCTCGCTTGGTTATAAAGGTCTATATAGAAAGGTGAGGAACAATCAATGCTAACAAAAGATGAAAGACAAGCTATCATTAAAGATTTTGCTCGAAGCGAAAATGATACAGGATCTGTTGAAGTTCAAGTTGCTGTTTTAACTCATGAAATCAACCGTTTAACAGTTCATATGAAAGAACATAAAAAGGACTTTCACTCGAACCGTGGGTTGCTTAAAAAAGTTGGACGTCGTCGTAACTTACTAACATATCTACGTAATGAAGATGTTAATCGTTACCGTGAGTTAATTACACGTTTAGGATTAAGAAAGTAAAAAGAGCATTTTGCTCTTTTTTTTTAGGAGAAGTATATGAAGATAATTAAACGCATAGGATGGTTTATTAAAGAAGAAAGATTCTCATATGCAATGGGAATCTTATCTTTGGGAATCATTGCTGCACTGAATTTAATACCGCCGCGCATTATTGGAAATGTCATTGACGAAATTGTGGCAGGCGAGCTCACAAAAGCCAACTTACTCAAGTATTTATTAATATTTTTGGCTGTTGGGATTGTGGTCTATATTTTACGTTACGCTTGGCGCATGTTTATTTTCGGAACTTCTTTTAGACTGGAAAGAAAAATGCGTTTGTCTTTATTTAAACACTATACCCGAATGTCACCTGAATTTTATCAAAAGTATCGCATCGGTGAATTGATGGCCCATGCAACCAATGATATCCGTGCCATTCAACGGGTTGCCGGTTCAGGGGTCTTACAATTTGCGGACTCTATTTTAACGGGAACCTCAGTTTTAATTGCGATGTTTTTTACAATTAATTTCAGGTTGACTCTGTTGGCATTATTGCCCATGCCATTCATGATTATCGGTGCCCAAAAACTCAGTAAAAAATTGCATGATTCCTTCTTTATTGCCCAAGGTGCTTTCTCTGACATGAATAACCGTGTTCATGAAAGTATTTCTGGTATTAAAGTTATGAAGGCGTTTGGCCACGAAAAAGGGGAAATAGAACGCTTTGATAGGGTCACGGATGATGTTTATCATAAATATATGAAAGTATCTTTTTATGACGTTTTATTTGAACCGTTGTTTATTTTGGTTATCATGATTTCTTACGTCATTATTCTTTGGTTTGGTATTCTTTTGATCCAATCCGGAGAAATTACAACGGGATTGTTGGGGACCTTTATTTCGTATGTGCATCAATTGATGTGGCCGATGATGGCGATTGGATTCTTGATGAATACCATTGAGCGGGGTAATGCTTCTTTTGATCGCATAGAGAAGATTATGGATGAAACAGAATCAGTTCAAAATTACAATAAAAAAGAGTACGACTTACCTCAGGGTGACTTGAATTTTAATATTGAGTCCTTTAAATACCCATCCGATGCGGTGCCTGCCTTAGATAATATTAATTTTTCTCTTAAAGCAGGAGAAACTTTGGGAATCGTGGGTAAAACTGGTAGCGGTAAAAGTACTTTATTAAAACTTTTACTGCGTGAATATGATGACTATACTGGGACCATTACTTATGGTGGTGAAGATATTAAATCATACAACCTCCATGCTTTAAGGGAAGTGATGGGCTATGTTCCACAAGATAACTTCTTATTTTCGATGAGCATTGAAGACAATATTAAATTTGGGAACCCAGATGCCTCTTTAGAAATGGTTAAAAAAGCAGCCGAGATTGCGGATGTTCATGGCGATATTGAAAAGTTTGAACAGGGTTATGCTACTTTGATGGGAGAAAAGGGGATTTCTTTATCGGGTGGTCAAAGACAACGTGTCTCCATTGCGCGTGCACTCTTATTGAATCCACAGCTATTAATTTTGGATGATTCTTTGAGTGCAGTAGATGCAAAAACAGAAGAAAAGATTCTCAAAGGGCTTAAAGAGAACCGTCAAGGTGAAACGACCATTATTTCTGCCCATCGTTTGAGTGCACTGAAACACGCGGACTTAATTATTGTATTGGACGGGGGTCAAATTATTGAATCGGGAACCCATACGAGCTTAATGCAAAGTGATGGTTGGTATGCGATGATTTATAAACAACAAGAATATGAAAAAGGAGATACTGAAGATGGAAACATTGACGCCTAAACAGCAGTTGGCTATTTTTAAACGTTTGATGGGATATCTAAAACGTTATCGTAAAATCATCGTCTTGGCGTTTATTTTAATAGGATTGGGTGTAGGGACAGATTTGATGGGTCCCTTGATTCAAAAAACCATTATTGATGATTATGTGGTGATTGAAAATTTTGATATGCCTGTCATTGCGAAGTGGATTGGTCTATATATCTTCCTTTCGGTGGTGCATTCAATCTTAAAGTATTATGGCACACTTTATTTCCATAGAATTGGTAATGCGATTACCAAGGACATTCGTTTGGACTTGTTTAAGAGTCTACAAGGACTAGGTATGCGTTACTTTGACCAAACACCGGTTGGTAGTATTGTGAGCCGTGTGACCAATGATACAGAAGGTATCAGAGAGATGTTTATTCATGTAATCTCAGTTATTTTAACCAATGTGGTGGTTATCATTGGTATTGTGATTGTTATGTATCGTTTGAATGCCTTATTGGCCACTATTTTTGTTATGTTTATTCCTGTCGCAATCTTCTTTGTGTGGGTTTACCAAAAATATAGTACGAAATACTACCAAATGGCGCGTGAAAAAAACAGTCAAATTAATACCAGAATCTCTGAGAGTATTTCAGGGATGAAGATTATTCAAGAATTTAACCAACAAAAACGCATGATTAAAGAATTTTCTCAATTAAATAATGAATACTATGAAGCCTCATATATGAACATGAAGATTGATGCTTTGTTGTTGTCGCCGGTCATTCATATCTTAACCATGATTGCAATTGCGATTTTATTGAGTTATACAGGGCTACAAAGTTTCAATGGCCAAGTTATTGTTGGAACAACCATGGCATTTGTGGAATTAATTTATCGCTTCTTTGATCCTTTATTTCAAATCATGGACCGTTTGTCCATTTACCAAGAAGCTCTTGTATCCAGTGAGCGTGTTTTCAGAATTATTGATCATCAAGAAGTAACCCCTCAACAAAATGAAGGGGCGGATGCTGAGATGAAGGATGGAAAAATTGAATTTAAAAATATTACGTTTTCTTATGATGGGAAAAATAATGTTTTAAAAGATGTATCCTTTACTGTAAACCCTGGGGAAACCATTGCGCTGGTAGGCCATACTGGAAGTGGTAAGAGTTCTATTATTAATGTCATGATGCGTTTCTATGAGTTTTATGAAGGGGATATCTTGATTGATGATGTATCCATTAAAGATTACCCAATTGAAACCTTAAGAAATAAGATGGCACTTGTTTTACAGGAACCCTTTATATTTTATGGTAATGTGAAAGATAATATTCGCTTAATGAATGATGATATCAGTGATGCAGCCATTATTAAAGCGGCTCGCTTGGTTCAAGCAGATAAATTTATTTCTGAACTTGAGGATGGCTATGATGCACATGTTATTGAAGGTGGGGCTTCTTTCTCAGTGGGCCAAAAACAATTGTTGTCGTTTGCACGTGCGATTGTTAATGATCCCAAAGTCTTAATTTTAGATGAGGCAACCGCCAATATAGATACTGAAACTGAAGGTTTAATTCAAGAAGGGTTAAGACGCATCCGCGAGGGACGTACCACCATCATGATTGCCCATAGATTGAGTACCATTAAAGATGCACATAAAATTCTTGTGTTGGAGGATGGCGAGATTAAAGAAGCGGGTAACCATGACGAATTAATGGGTCTGAAAGGACTTTATTTTGCGATGGTCGAACTCCAAAACAATGCGATGGACACAGAATTTAATTAATAAGTGTAAACTGCGTTGAAATGTGATAATATAATGAAGTATATAGAGGTGGAAAAATGAACAGAAAAGTTTATAATTTAGATTTCTGCGGTAGTAACTTTACCGTTGAGACAAACGAAATTGCTAAGCAGGCTGGAGGGTCTGTTTTAATCCGTTATGAAGACACGGTTGTGCTCTCTGCAGCAACAGCCAGTAAATCAGCCAAGGATCTCCCTTTCTTTCCATTGACCGTAACTTTTGAAGAAAAGTTATATTCAGTTGGTAAGATTCCTGGAGGTTTCTTAAGAAGAGAAGGTAGACCCAGTGAACATGCAACTTTGACATCACGTCTTATTGATAGAACCATTCGTCCTTTATTTGCGGATGGATTTAGAAATGAAGTTCAAGTTGTGAATACTGTTTTATCAGTAGACCATGATTATTCAGCCGATATGACTGCTATGTTTGGCGCATCTTTGGCGCTTTGCGTATCTGATATTCCTTTCAATGGACCCATTGCTGGTGTTACAGTAGGACTCGTGGATGGAACGCTTATTATCAATCCAAAGCTTGAAGAACTTGAAAAATCTGATATGCACTTGGTGGTTGCTGGAACCAAAGATGCCATTAATATGGTTGAAGCCGGTGCCAATGAAGTGAGCGAAGAAAAGTTCTTAGAAGCCATGATGTTTGGTCATGAATATATCAAACAACTTTGTGAATTCCAAGAAACAATTGCAAAAGAAATTGGAAAAGAAAAAATTGAAGTTGAATTGTATACAGTCCCTGAAGCCATCACACAAGAAGTTAGTGAATTGGTTGAAAGTGAACTTCGTAAAGCTGTGGCAATTGAAGGTAAATTAGAACGCTATAATACCATTGATGCTTATGAAGCAAAAGCAGTTGAATACTTTGAAAACAAAGAATATGAAACTGAAAATGAGAAAAAGAAAGCCATCAGTTATGCCAAAGAAGTTTGTGGCAATATTGTGGCTGATGAAGTACGTCGTTTAATTTCAGTTGAGAAAATCAGACCTGATGGACGTCGTGCTGATGAAGTGAGACCTTTAAATGCTCAAATCGATCTATTACCCCGTGTTCATGGAAGTGCCTTGTTTACACGTGGTGAAACACAAGTACTCTCTGTCGCAACTTTAGGTGCAATGGGTGATACTCAAATTATTGATGATTTAAGTGATGTTGAAAACAAACGTTTCATGCATCATTATAACTTCCCACCTTACTCAGTAGGTGAAACAGGAAGAATGGGATCACCAGGTCGTCGTGAAATTGGTCACGGTGCATTGGGTGAAAGAGCCTTAAGCTATGTGCTACCCTCAGTTGAGGAATTCCCATATGCCATTAGACTTGTAGCGGAAGTGCTTGAATCCAACGGTTCTTCTTCTCAAGCAAGTATCTGTGCTGGATCTTTAGCCTTAATGGCTGCCGGTGTTCCAATCAAAGCTGCAGTAAGTGGTATTGCGATGGGACTGGTTCAATATGGAGATCATTATACCATCCTAACCGATATTCAAGGAATGGAAGACCATTTTGGTGATATGGACTTTAAAGTTGCCGGAACCAAAAATGGTATTACAGCCCTACAAATGGATATTAAAATTGATGGATTAACTGAAGAAATCTTACGTGAAGCATTGGCGCAAGCACATAAAGGACGTACAGAAATCATGGAAACCATGAATGCAACTATAGATGCACCAAGAGAAGACGTAGGTCAATATGCACCTAAGATTGCACAACTTACCATTGCTGTTGACAAGATTCGCGATGTTATTGGTTCTGGTGGTAAAATCATTAACCAAATCATTGAAGAAAGTGGTAATGTTAAGATTGATATCGAAGACGATGGTCGTGTTGTTATTTATCACGATGATCGCGCAATGATTAACAAAGCCAAAGAAATGATTGAAAACATTGTAAGAGAAGCCAAAGTAGGCGAAATTTATGATGCAAAAGTGGTAAGAATTGAGAAATTTGGTGCCTTTGTTGAACTCTTTAAGGGAACAGATGGTTTACTTCATATTTCAAAAATTGACCATGATCGAATTGAAAAAGTTGAAGATGTCTTAAACCTAAACGATATCGTTAAGGTTAAAGTAACTGAAATCGACGATAGAGGTCGTGTCAACGTATCTCGTAAAGCTTTAATTGAACGCCC
>WPCK01124482.1_pt1 | contig 23601 bp, 26 predicted proteins | sample 5399851 | NCBI WGS metagenome assembly WPCK01 (sample SAMN12869471, study PRJNA574797) | sludge metagenome | isolation source: wastewater treatment of pH11 | place: China:Beijing | collected 2019-05-20 | reverse complement strand
TATGATGAATTATAAAATTAAGTGCAACACCTGAACGTGAACGCAAAAAAAGCCCATAGCGACGGCCTCGTGTAGAATGAAGTTACCACACAAACATTCAGACGGAGGAATCGCTATGAGCTACACCCATCTTACCACAGCTGAACGCGTGAAAATAGAGACCTATCTGGAGCTCGGGATGTCCATCCGGTCCATCGCGAGACGGCTCGGGCGACAGCCCTCGACCGTCTCGCGGGAGATCAGACGGAACCCCGGGTACAAGTCGGAACGTGCACAGGAACGCTACGTGAGGGCAAAAGCGAACTGCGGCGCCAAGACAAAACTTGACGGAATGATGCGCCGGACGATCATCAGGAAGCTGCGGGCGACCTGGTCCCCGGAACAGATCGTGGGGCGGCTCTTCGACGGGAAGATCGCCTTCTCGACCATCTATCGCTGGATCTATTCGGGGCTGATCGACGTGCCGGCGACCGTACTCCGCCAGAAGGGGAAACGCCGAAAACCGGTGGAGACACGCGGGCGCATCAACGTCGGGCTGACCATCTCGGACCGACCGCGGGAGGTGCGCACACGCGAGACGTTCGGGCACTGGGAGCTCGACACGGTCGTCTCCGGACGCGGGAAATCGAGGGCCTGCGTCGCGACGTTCGTCGAGCGTAAGAGCCGGTTCTACCTCGCCCTGCCGATCGCGGACCGCAGCGCGGCCTCGATGGAGGAGGCGATCCACACGGTCCACGCTTCCTTCCCAGCGGGCACGTTCAAGACGGCGACGACGGACCGGGGCAAGGAGTTCAGCTGTCACGAGCGCGTCCGGGCGACACTAGGCGTGCCGATGTATTTCGCCGACCCGTACTCGTCGTGGCAGCGCGGCAGCAACGAGAACGCTAACGGCCTCCTGCGCGAGTTCTTCCCGAAAGGATCGGACTTTGCGACGGTCGGCCAAGGCGAGGTCGTGGACGCACTCGCCAAAATCAACGGCCGCCCACGCAAATGCCTGGGCTGGAGGACCGCACACGAGGCCTTCACGGATGAAGTGTTGCGCTTAATTTGACAAACCGTCGTGCGCAAAAAAACGCCTCCTATATTTGTAAGAAGCGTTTAATCCCATATAGACATGATTGTGATGGCTTTTTCATAGTATTCTGTAGACGCTTTATACTTTCCGTTTTTGCGCAGTTCTCGCGCCAACCAAAGGGCATATTTGTTCGTGTATAAATACTCATCAAAAGATTCAAAATATTGGACAGCCTTTTTCAAACTATCAATTAGTTTTTCTGGATTGTATTCTCGATAATAGTTCGTATAGATGTCAAAGTGATGAAGAAAACTATCGAATTCTTCACTATCATCACTAATTAAATTTCTACCTTTATCTAACCATTCAATAACTCCGTCGCTATCGCCATGGTCTGAATAAACTTCAATTAAAGAAAGTACACTGAACAATTTACTACCAATTTCTACTTTATATCCAAAACTTTCAATAAAAAATTCTAGCGCCTTTTCCTTTTCTCCTAAAAGTGAATAGATGTCCCCCATGTTGTTATAAAGCATGCCATAGTAATTTTTCAAATCTGTAGCACTTACAATCTTAACCGCTTTTTCATAAAAAGTAAGCGCATCCGAATAACGTTTACGCCTCTTATACGCAAGGCCAATAATTAAATGGCATTCAACAATCCGTTCCACATAGAAATGTTCCTGGAAATAATCTAACGCATACCGAACGTGTTCAATCGCTTGCAAAAAATCCGTAAACTTATAATATAATCCTCCCATAATGTATCTTATATCAGCCATTTCCCAGTCAGGGATATGGGATTTTGAAAGAGCCTCGTTCAAATCCTCAAGTAGCTTTAAAGACCCATCCCTCTCATTTTTTTGAAACAATTTCAAGCTGCTCATAACCGTGAATCTAATTTTGTTGTCAAAGTCTAATTGATCTTCAATCCAACCTATTTCTGTCAAGTATTTACTGTCTCCACCTGGCATCATACCAAATCGAGCTAAAGTCATTAAGAGCGTTATATATAGTTCCTTAGATTGCGTGACTACTGGATTTGAAAGGTATTTTTCCACATCTTTTTGCCCGGCAGCATCTTTTCTTGTTAAAATAGCATCTTTTAAAATTACTCTTATCTCATTTTTCACTTTGTCTACTTGCTCGCTAAGATCGAAATAAAGTGGAACTTCGATGTCTAGTCTCTCAAAAATCAACTCTAGAACTTCTTCACTAGGCGAAGTTTGGTTATTCTCAATTTTACTCAAGTATGAAACCGAGCAGATACCACGTGCCAAAACTGATTGTTTTATACCACGTCGCATTCTCTCTACTTTAATTAGGTTCCCGTAGTTATATTCCATCTTTATAAATAGCTCCTTCGCCCTAATTTCTAATGTTTTTTAGCTATATGCTTATTCTTTTTACTACAAATCCAGGAAAATGAATCAAAAAATCATAAATAATTTGATGTTTTAGATGGTGAGTTTCCCAACCGATAACAGTTCGATGGTCATGCAAGACATGATAAGATTTAACTAGTCAAAGAATATTGTTAAAACTTTAATAGGTATAATGATTCAAAAGCATTTTTCCAAAGGGATTTATATTTATGGAGGTGAATACATCAAATGGGTAAATTAAACTTTCTTCTTGCAGAAGATTACATTAAACCAAAAATTTATTTTCATTCAAAACAAGAGCAAACATTTAAGACTTTATATTCGTCTACCGATCGAAGTCGTTTTGACGGATTGAATCATTTGACCCAAATGTTGAATTCTCCTAAAGGATTCATACTCAATGCGTTTCAAATTGATTACTATCAATCACTTCCTAAACTCATCACGAGAATGCTAAAAGAGAATCGTTCTTATAAAAAACTTTACGTTCTTGGTCCTGAACTATCTCTCTCTATTCTAAAGCGCAGTTCGAAAACCGTCTACGAGAAACATTTCCAAGAGTTTGGTTACATCAACGTCGAACAAGATCAAAAATATGTCATTGATCAATGCATAAAACTTTTAAAAGAAGGGCATATCTTGTATATTTTACCTGAAGCGTCTATTTGTTGGCGCCCTGAACCATTAAATCAATTTGAAAACAAACTTTCTCCTCTTTGCAGCACGTTACTCAGTCAAGAGGCCCATGTTCCAATCCTTTCTTCTGCAACAACAGAAGATTCAGGCAAAGTGACTTTGTTTGAACCGAACATGCCTCAACAGTATTTGGGCAATTTAGAATCACGGGTTGAACAACAATCCGAAGCGATTTACGCTTTATTAGATTCCCCACTCTCTGACTTCTGAGTATTCTCACACTAGGGATTACAGCTTATCCACATAAACTTATACTATTGGAGGAATTAATTATGAAAAAGGTAACTGGATTATTCTTCATTACGGCCGCCATCCTTTTGTTAGGAAGCACATTTAAACCATTTGTTGATGAAGTACCGAACCTCACTAAAATTGAAGCTCCTGCCCAAGAAATTGCCGCAGATGAGTTACCTAGACTATTTAAAATTGAAGATTCTTCTAAAAACGACACTCAAATCAAAAAATTAGCTGATGAATTACCTCGCCTTTTCTGATTTGTATTTTATCGAGACGCCCAAGCGTCTCTTTTTTTGTCCGCTCTATCCGCTTTTTCAAAAAAAGATAAACAAATTACATATTAACCTCCATTTTTTTCTTGTTTCCTTATATAATAACGAAGACATGATGACGATTACATTTCTTCGTTATTTCATTAATGATGCAGAACAAAGGAGCGGACCCCGATTGAATACAAAGAAACCATCTTGGCCTATTAAACTAATCATTAGCTCATCTCTCGTCCTAACCGGGACGGCAGTCGTTCCGTTCACTCTTTCTTCGACCGGTATCGACACGAACCGAGTCGAGGCAGCTTCTACATACACAACAACAGCGAATTTGAATTTACGTAAGAGTGCTTCGACGTCCGGGACGATTCTCATGACGATCCCGTCCGGTAAGGCCGTCACATACCTTGGCACACACGGATCGTGGTATAAAATCTCCTACAGCGGAAAGACTGGATATGTTTCGTCTCAATATGTGAAAGTATCTTCTAATATGACGACGAGTTCCACGAAAACGTACACGACGACGGTCAACTTGAACTTGCGCAAGAGCGCGTCAGCGACCGGTACGATTCTCATGACGATTCCATCAGGGCGCAATGTCACTTATCTCGGCACGTACGGCTCGTGGTATAAAGTATCGTACGGCGGTCAGACCGGCTACGTCTCGTCTCAATATTTGAAAGCCACAGCGACGACGACCGCTACGAAAACCTACTCTACGACTGTCAATTTGAACTTACGGAAAAGCGCTTCTTCGACAGGCACGATCCTTTTGACCATTCCCGCCGGACGCACAGTGACGTATCTCGGTACGTATGGCTCATGGTATAAAGTGTCCTATGGTGGACAGACCGGCTACGTCTCATCGCAATACTTGAAAGCGACGACGACAACAACGAACACGTCAACGGGTTCGGGACGAACGATTGTCATCGACGCCGGCCACGGCGGCAACGACCCTGGCGCTGTATATGGCTCCGTCCAAGAGAAAGTGCTCACTCTCGACATCGCCAAACGTCTGGCCAGTTCACTTTCGGGGACGTACAACTACAACGTCAAAATGACGCGCTCTACCGACACGTACTTGACGCTCGCCAACCGTGTTTCACTCACGAAGACGTATAAAGGAAGCGCCTTCGTCAGCATTCATGCCAACTCGTCGACGAACACGTCGTTCCACGGACATGAAGTGCTCGTACCGACGACCGAAAGCTATACGACGAATCCTTATATTTCGGCAAGCCGCAGCTTAGGGACCGCCATCAACCGTGAACTCGGCGCCCGCATCCCGACAATCCGAAACCGGGGTGTGAAATATCAGAACGTATACGTCGTCGGAAAAAATAGTGTTCCCTCAACGATTGTCGAATACGGCTTCATCACAAACGCCAATGACCGCTCTCATTTGACGAGCACGACGTATCGGCAACGGATGGCCGAGGCGACCGCTTCCGGTATCCATCAGTTCATGCGCTCCAACTATTAATCCGCACAAGACCTGGCTGAACGTTCAGCCAGGTCTTGTTGTTATCCGCCATATTTTATGCGGGGCCCCAGGTCCCCAGTAATGTTCGATCGTCAGTGCCGGTTCACCGAGCAATTGCTCCCAATACGCCTGAGACGTCGGAAATCCCGCATCCAAGTAAAACGTCGTCTGTCCCGTCGATGTCAGTTCCCTCATCACACTTTGGAGCAAGAACGTCCCCACACCTTGTCGTTGGGCGCTTGGAGCGACATAGACACAACCGACCTCAACCGCATCTGGCTCGACATCTAAGTGAGCGGTAATGATCTCGTTCGGCGGCAAAGTGGCTGCGGTGCCGACGATGACGCCAACTCGTTCGACGACATACACTTGGACGGACTCATCGTCAAAACTGTCTTGAATGGTCGTATTGAGACGCGCGACTTCTTCTTCCAACAGATCGGCATCTTCAAACTGTTCGCGGCGAATCAAGTCACTCAAACTTTCCATGAAAAGACGTTGGAGCGACTTTACATCGTCTCGTCCAATCGGGCGAAAGTTCACGGATACCCCTTCTTTCTGTCTCTCATTTTGTAGTCTTTACCCGCCACATCACCACAGGTAACGCTCGGCCGAAACGTCACGGCCGCCATCAACTATTTCACACACAAAAATAGTTCATATAAATGAAGCATAATGATAGGTAGACTCCTAGTTGCCGAGTATAATTAAATCTACAACAACATCACATTTCAGCGAGGTAACCATGGAACCAGTAGTCGAACACTCAATGAGTCATAATTATTTTCTCGTGATTCTTTCTTATATCATCGCCGCCGTTTCTGCCTATGCCGCCATCGAACTGGCCCGGCGCGTCAACTCGACGAACCGTTCCGCACAAAATATGTGGATCTTAGCGGGAGGCGCCACGCTCGGACTCGGCATTTGGTCGATGCACTTTATCGCCATGCTCGCCCATGAGACGCTTCGACCGGTCACGTATTCGATTCCGCTCGTCTTCTTGTCGGTCGTGATCGCGATGGCCGGCTGTATTCTCGGTTTTTTGATCGTCTCACGTCGTACGACTCGTCCTGCCTTGCTCGGTGCGGGCGTCTTGATGGGAGTCAGTATCGCCAGTATGCATTACATCGGCATGGATGCGATTCAAGGCGTCACCATCTCGTACAATTCTTGGTTGGCCGTCTTGTCACTTGGTATTGCCATCTTCGCCTCGCTCGTCGCCTTATGGATCGGCTTCTTCTCGAAGTACGCGAAACAAAAGATCGACCTCGAGCTGAAAGTGTTCTTCTCCCTACTTATGGGCGTCGCCATTTTCGGGATGCATTACGTCGGCATGATGGCATCTTCGTTCACATTTTTAGAAGGGAACAACCCGGCTGTCATCGGGATCGAGCCATCGCTTCTCGCCTGGCTCGTGACGGCCATCACGATCATCTTGTTCGCCATCTTCTTCTTGTCGCTCACACTCGACCGGCACTTGCGTCGCCGCGAGTTGATTCAAGCGACGATTCTCGATTCGACGACGGACGCGGTCGTCACGACCTCAAAAGACGGAGTGATTCAATATGCGAACACGGCGTTCTATCGTCTGTTCGACCAACGCGAAGATCAGTTCTTCCAAGACTATCACGCTTCGTTGTCCATTCAGCAACCGTTCTATGAAGCGCATCGGCTCGATATTGATGAGAAGACGATCGAAGTGACGTCTTACCCGCTTAAAGGGGAAACGATGGACCAAGTGCTTTGGTTCTTGCGTGACGTTTCCGAGACGATTGCCTCACAACGGCTCGTCGAGCATATGGCGTTCCACGATTCGCTCACGGATTTGCCGAACCGGCATAAGCTTGAACGTATCCTCGCCGATCACATCCGCGTCGAAGACCCGGTTGCCTGTCTATATATCGATATCGATCGTTGGCGTTTCTTGAGCGATATGCTCGGCCATAACGGCTCCGACCAATTGGCGCTTCAAATCGCGGATCGTCTCAAGCATACGATCCATCCGGACGATGTCTTGACCCGCGTCGGATCGTCGGAGTTCATCATCTTGCTATTCGATAAGCGAAGCACGCTCGCCAAACAGAAGGCTGAAAAATGCATCAAGGCGATTTCTCAACCGTTCGATATCGACGGCACGACCGTCGAGTTAACGATGAGCGCCGGAATCAGTCATTATCCGAAAGACACGACATCGGCGGATGAACTTGTCCAATATGCCCGCCTCGCTGTGCATGAGTCGAAACGGACCGGTAAAAATCAAATCAAAGAGTTCGAGGATGAATCGAAACAACAGATTTTACGTACGGTCGAGATTGAGAAGGCGTTAGCCCAAGCACTTGACCGCGAAGAGTTCTCGCTCGTCTATCAACCGAAAGTCTCACTCACGCATAATCGACTTGAAGGAGTCGAGGCATTGCTTCGTTGGCATCACCCTGTGCTCGGCCACGTCGGACCTGATGATTTCATCCCGATCGCTGAGAATACTGGATTGATCCACCCTATCGGGACATGGGTCATGCGAGAGTCATGCCGGGCCTGGGTCCGTTGGCATAAGGCCGGTATGAAGCCGTTCACCTTGTCCGTCAACGTTTCCCCTCTCCAATTCGCGCGTGAGGATTTCGTCGAGACGTTGCAATCGATTCTTGACGAGACCGGGATGGATCCGATGTTCCTCGAACTCGAAGTGACCGAGTCATCGATGCTTTCCTATGAAGCGTCGACACGAGAGAAGCTCACGCAACTCCATCAGTTCGGGATTTTGATCTCACTCGACGACTTCGGGACCGGTTATTCATCGTTCCGCCAACTTCGGGAACTTCCCGTCCAAGTGCTCAAGATTGATCGCTCATTCATCATCAACTTATTCACGGACCGGAACCAAGAAGCGATCGTCCGCTCGATGATTCAACTCGGCCACAACCTTGGCATGAAAGTGCTCATGGAAGGCGTGGAGACGTCCGACCAACTCGAATGGCTGCTGAACGAAAGATGCGACTATGTCCAAGGCTATTACTTCAGTCGTCCGCTTCGAGAGAAAGATGTTGTGAAACACGTCAAATCCGTGACGACGTATATCGAGTTCGGCAAGACCCGGACGTAACGAGACTGCAGTTCGATGCAGTCTTTTTTGTATGCAAAAATCCTCCCATGCCGCTCGGGCACAGGAGAATCAAGTTACGAGACACGCGCTTTTTCTTGCTCGCGAATCAAGTGATATTGTTCGAGGATCAGTGTCGTCAGCGTGTCCTCTTCATGGAGACCGAGATATTTCTCAACCGTCGACAAGATTCCTGACTCTTCGATCGACAAATAGAGTTCAGAAGATTCTGAATCCTCAGGGTTGTAATAGTTCAAGGCAGCGGCGATCCCATAGGCGAGCTCGTTCGGCTCGATGCCGTTGTCGATGAGTTCACGGGCCGGTTTGACGAGCCGGTCACTCGGACCGAGCTTACGAATCGGGGAACGGGCGACGCGCGAGATCTCATCTTTTAGTTTCGGGTTTTCAAAGCGCTTGATAATCTTTTGAATGTACTGGCTATGTTCTTTCGCTTCGAAGCCGTACTTTTCAAGCAACAGCCAACCGGTCTCATACAACGCACCTTGCACGACTTGGCGGACGCGACGATCTTTCAACGCCTCGTCGATCGTCCCTTTCTCAAACAAAGAGCCGATATATGACGCGATGGCGTGACCTGTGTTGACCGTGAACAGCTTCCGCTCGATATATGGACCAATCTCGTCGACCCACGTCACACCGTGAAGCGGGGGCCGCACGTCCAATCCTTGCGTTTCGATGACCCATTCATAAAACGTCTCGACTTCGACATAGAGCGGATCAACGTGTTGCTGTAACGGCACGATGCGGTCGACGGCCGCGTTCGGGAACGAGACGTCTGCCGAACCGACACCACCTGCTGCTTCAACTTCTCGTTGTAGCGAGGCGCTGCCACCGATCATGTTCTCACACGCGATGACGTAAACTGGCGCATCTGAGGCACGATCTCGTAGTCCCATGCTGATGAGCGGAGCGACTTTTGGAAGTAACGTCGGTCCAACCGCCGTCGTGACAAGATCGGCCTCGGCGATGAGCGCGATGACGCGCTCCGGGTCTTTCAAGCTGTTGACGCCGCGTACCCGGTCGACGACGACGTTGTCAACGCCTTCTTCGGCGAATCCGACCTCGTAATAGCGTTTCGCCTCGAGTGCTTCAATCACCGTATCGTTAATATCAACGAACGTCACCTCGTACCCACTCTGATTGAGCAAGAGCCCGATAAAACCGCGTCCGATGTTTCCTGCCCCGAAATGTACAGCTTTCATTACGCCACCTCTTCCATGAATAGCGACAAAATCTCTTCTTTCGTCTCGGCACGAACTAACCGCTCGACGTTATCTTCGTCCGAACAAATGACGGCGATTTGGGAAAGGAGTTCAAGATGCTCATCGTTCACCCCAGCGATGCCAATGACGAGTTTCGCCGTCTGTCCTCCAAAATCGACCCCTTCAGGCACTTGAATAATCGAGATGCCCGTCTTTTGAACGGCCGATTTCGCTTCTTCCGTCCCGTGTGGAATCGCCACCTGGTTCCCGATATACACGCTCGAGAGCGCTTGACGCTCATGCATCGCCTCGATATAGGCCGGTGATACGCAACCGGCGGCGTGTAACACCTCTCCGGCTGCGTTGATCGCTTCGGCAGTCGTATTGAACGTTTGGTTGAGTCGAATCATCTCTGTCTGAATGAATGGCATTTTAGTTCCTCCTATACCTAAACCTTGTCTCTGTCTGCGTTGTTATGAGATTTTGCTACGTTCTGCTTTAATTTCTTCAATCAATTGGTCATAGTAGTCCGCGTTCAAGAAGTTCGTCACCGAGCGATGGATTGCGTTCGGTGCCTGTTCTTCGGCACGGTCTGTCAAATCTTGATGGGTGATGACGAATTGCGCGTCTTTCGGCAATTGGCTGATGGACGTGTTCGTCACTTTGATTGGCAAGTTCGCCTTATTCACTTTATTGCGTAGGACCGAAGCCCCCATCGCGCTTGAGCCCATACCGGCGTCACAAGCAAAGATGATGTGGTCGACTTTGTCGAGACGGTCTTGCACGAGCGCTGACGCATAAGACTGCTTGCCTTTCATCGCGCTGACGTTTTGTGTCGCTTCTTCGAGTGACACTTCTTCGGCCGCGCTCGACTTCAAGATGACGCTCGCAACGGCGAAGGTCACCGCTGCTGATAAGAGGATCCCTGCAATCAGCCCGACGTGTGAACCGCGTGATGCCATCGCGAGAATCGCGAAGATACTACCTGGTGAAGCTGGTGCGACGAGACCGACATCGAACAAGACGAAAGTGAAGATACCTGTCGCGCCCCCGGCGATCATCGCCAAGATCAAGATCGGTTTCATCAACACGTATGGGAAGTAAATCTCATGGATCCCACCGAGGAAATGGATGATCGCTGCCCCAGGAGCTGTCCGTTTGGCTGCGCCTTTAGCGAAGAACATGTAAGCGAGAAGTAAACCAAGACCTGGTCCCGGGTTTGCTTCAAGTAAGAAGAGAACCGATTTTCCAGCGTCGGCGACTTGATCGACACCGAGCGGGCTCAAAATCCCGTGGTTGATGGCGTTGTTCAAGAAGAGGACTTTTGCTGGTTCAATGAACAAACTTGCGATTGGAAGCAACTTCGCCCCGACGATCCAGTCGACGCCTGCTGCCATAACTTTGTCGAGTCCGCTCATGATCGGTCCGAAGATCTCGAAACCACCAAGCATGAGAAGACCACCGACGATCCCGACCGAGAAGTTGTTGACGAGCATCTCGAATCCGGCTTTTACTTTTCCTTCAAGGGCACGGTCGACTTGACGGATGATGTAACCGCCGAGTGGACCCATGATCATCGCACCAAGGAACATCGGAATGTCCGTCCCGACGATGACACCCATCGTGGCGAGCGCCCCGACGACACCGCCTCGAACGTCATGAAGCAATTTACCACCTGTGAACCCGATCAAGAGTGGTAAGAGATACGTGATCGTTGGACCGACGAGCTCGGCCAAGTTCTCATTCGGCCACCAGCCTGTCGGGATGAAGAGTGCTGTGATGATCCCCCAAGCGATGAAGGCGCCGATGTTCGGCATGACCATCCCGCTCAGGAAACTCCCGAACCGTTGTACTTTGACTCGAACCCCGCCCGAGCCAGCTTGCGTATTCGCCATGTATAAAACCTCCAGTCCTTAATTGTGAAAGGTTGTTGTGTAGTGTAGCTAACCGGTTTGTGCTCTACACCTGTATTGTAGACCCGGAGTAAGCGCTTACTCAATTCAATCCAGTTCATAGTTTGGCAACATTTCGTGCCAAACAAAAAAATGACCACGACGGGTCATTTTTCGTGCAGCGCGTCTTGCATCATGTTTTTCATGCAATCATGAAGCAATAGGCGCAGTTCTTTCTTTGATCCGGTACTATATAAGGTCATCTGTTCTTCACTTTCGATGAGCGAGCCACTGACCGCACTCAAAAACTGGAGCTCGATGTCGCGCGCCTCTTCTGGTGCCAGCAACACGAGCAGACGGGAGACGGGTTCCGTCGATTGATCCATCATGAGAAGCGGAATCGACGTCGTCAAATCAAACGCGAACACACTCGCCCGTTCAATCGACGGGTGACGTCCGTGGAACAACGCCAGCTTCGTACCGGGAATACCGAGACCGGCCACTTCGTGTCGGCGGAGCAGTTGCGCCGACAATTGGATTCCACTCTCGACGAGACCGCGTTCTTCTAAATGTGTGCCGAGGTCGAATAAGATGTCCTCGAGCCGGTCACTATTGTCGAGCGTGACGAGGTCGAACTGACGGTCCATCCGCTCAAACGTCTCGACGAGTTCACCGAGCTCACGAAAATCGAGCATCTTCGAACGTGACTTCACATCTTTTGTTTGGAACGATTGTGGCAGCGACAACAGCAAGTGACGGACCCGCTGCACTTCCTCGGTCGTCAACAACGGATTGACCATGAGCGTCGGCACCGCTAAGGGCGGCAGCGGGACGGTCGACAGAATGACATCGTAATCATCGAGCCGGTGCTGTTCAAGGCCAAACAACGACGAGTTGACGACATTTTGCATCTCCGGGAACTCTTGCTTCACGCGATTGACGAGCATCTTTGACGACCCGAGGCCAGCCGAACAGACGACGAGCGCCCGATATTCGCGACGACGCACTGGTTTGACGAGCGCGGCCGCAAAATGCATCGCCCAAAACACCGTTTCGTCTTCTGTGAACGTGTTCGTCCCGAAAACGATATCGGCTGCCTGTTGGATGGCCGCCCGCAAGTTCGGATAGTCTCGGTCGATGTGCGGCCGGACCGTCTCCGTATCTGGAAGCGCCTGCGTGTTCAAGCTCGACAAGATATGGGCGAGCAGCCCTTTCTCGAGCGCGGTATCGTCGGTGAAGGCGAACCCATGGATGAGGGAGACGTGATGGATTAGTTTATGCACGCGAATCTGCATGACCCAACGTTCTTCCTCGTCTTCTTGCATCTGTTCTTTTAAGGAGCGGAGCCGATTCGCTTCTTCCGCAAACCAGACACGCTCAGCCATCGAAAACGGGATCCCGAGTGCCGTTTCCATTTCTTGAGCGACTTTCAAATAATCGTCCGAACGACCTTTCGTGTACATCTCTAAGAAGAAGCCGGCATCGAGTCGCGCTTGTTGCACCCCGTAGGCGAACGTGACGCGCATGATCGTCCGATCATCCATCCGTTCGAATGAATGATTCTTTAAATAGTCGTAACCGTCCCGAAGCGCCTCGAGCATGACGTCACATGGGACCGTCTTCAAGAAGGCAGGGATGTAGTCGTCTTCACCGCGAACGAAACGGTAAAACGCGAGCGTGTCCCAATGCGCCATGAGCGCATTGATCATGAGTTTACGCTTTTCTGCCTCCAGGCCGAGCACTTGAGCGCCGACCCCTTTCTTCCGTTCGACTTCGAGGTTGTACTCGTCGAACCAGCGGTCTAGCTTCTCCAAGTCTTGCGTGAGCGTGCTCGGAGAGACGTGCATTTGCTTCGCGACGGCCTGCAGTTTCAGCATGTCTTTCTCAAATAAGAGCCGCCACGCCAGTTCAAAGATACGGTCCTCCGCCGTCGGGATCGCCTCGGCCGAAAGAATCAAATCCTCCCGCAGTTGCTGTTTCGCATTCGCTGCGCCGACGAGACTGAGTCCTCGCCCTCGCTGCCACGATAGTTCAAGTTCGAACTCTTTTAACACACCTTCGAGCAATTGGCGTTCCCGTTGAATCGTCCGTTCAGACAAATTCACCGCTTGCGCAATCTCCGCGAGCGGTGTCGATGTCTCCGTACCTAATAAATGTAGTAAAATCGAGCGCTCGCGAGCGCTCCACTCATGCTTCATATCGCTTCACCCATTCCTCGACGATTTGTCGATATTCCTCGAGCGACAACATGTTTCTGACCGGGCGAACGTACGCCGTTGGATGCGATGGTCGGTTCGTTCCGTCTTGATAGATGACCAACTTCACGTCGTCAGGGATGTCCCGACCTGTACCGTGTGCCACTTCGCACACAAGACGCCCCGAACACGCTTGGGCAAACAGCTTCGCCGCCATCGCGCTAGTGACGAAGCCGCATGGACAGGCAATGTATACGTTCATGTCAAACCTTCTTTCGTCGCTTATCTTTATATAACCATACGATGGAACCGCTTACTTCACCTACTATTTTGCTTGTTGGCAAAGAAATCGGCAAGCAGTAAAAAGCACCTCTCTGTTTAGAGAAGTGCTTTCGCGATCATTGGATTATTCAACCGTCACCGATTTTGCCAAGTTGCGCGGCTTGTCGACGTCGCAACCCCGGGCGAGCGCGGCGTAATACGCCATGAGTTGAACCGGGAGCACCGTCACGAGCGGGGCGAGAAGCGGTTCGACGTGCGGCAAGATGAACTCGTCGTCCTCATGCTCGACCCCTTGCATCGAGATGATGCAGGCGTTCGCGCCACGGGCGACGACTTCTTTGACGTTGCTGCGAATGTTCAAGTTCGTCTTCGGCTGCGAGATGAGTGCGATGACCGGCGTCCCGTCTTCGATCAAGGCAATCGATCCGTGCTTGAGCTCTCCACCTGGATAGCCTTCCGCTTGGATATACGAGATCTCCTTCACTTTGAGCGCGCCTTCTAGACAAACCGACGCGTCGAGCCCGCGTCCGATGAAGAACGTGTTCGGTGTCGTCTTCAAGTAACGTTCTGCCAAATCTTCAAACAGTTCTTTTTGTGACATGACCGAGTCCATGATCGTCGCGACACGCGCGAGTTCTGGCATCAATTCGAACGGTAGCTCTTTTCCGTTCGCGCGGGCAATATCATAGGCGAGGATGGCGAGCACCGCGATTTGGGCCGTGTACGCCTTCGTCGACGCGACCGCGATCTCTGGTCCAGCGTGGAGGAGCATCGTCTCGTTCGCCTCACGCGAGAGCGTCGACCCTGGCACGTTCGTCATCGTCAGCGCCTTATAGCCACGCTTCTTCACTTCGACGAGGACGGCTCGGCTGTCGGCCGTCTCCCCGGACTGCGACAAGAAGACGAAGAGCGGACGTTCACTTAAAAGTGGCATGTTGTAGCCGAACTCTGATGAGATATGCACCTCGGTCGGGATGCCGGCAATCCGTTCTAAAATGTCTTTCCCGACAAGCCCGGCGTTATAGCTCGTGCCGCACGCGACGATATAGATGCGGTCGGCCTCAGAGACGAGCGAGCGCACGCCTTCCGTGAGCTCGATGTCGCCGTCGGCGTTCTGATAGTGCTGGATGATGTTGCGGATGACGGCCGGTTGCTCGTCCATCTCCTTCAACATGTAGTGCGCGTACGTGCCCTTCTCGATGTCTGACGCATCGATCTCGGCCGTGTACGGCGCGCGTTCCAATACTTCACCGTCGAGCGTCTTGATCGTCGCCGACTCGCGCGTCAAGATGACGATCTCGCCATCGTGAAGCTCGAGGTACTGGTCCGTCACCTGGAGCATCGCCATCGCGTCAGACGCGACAACGTTGAACGTGCCGTCGCCGAGTCCGACGAGGAGCGGCGACTTGTTCTTGCCGATATAGAGGCGCTCTTCGTCCTCCGAGTCGATCATCGCGATCGCGTACGAGCCGTGAAGTTCAGCGAGCGTCTTGCGGAACGCCGATTCGACGTCGCCGAGCGCGACGAAGTTCTTCTCCATCAGCTGGACGATGACTTCCGTGTCCGTCTCCGACTTGAACGGGACGTCGAGCGTCGCCTTGAGCTGTTCGTCGTTCTCGATGACCCCGTTGTGGACGAGCGTGAAGCGTGCCGTCGTGCTCTGATGCGGGTGGGCGTTCGGGACGCTCGGCACGCCGTGTGTCGCCCAACGTGTGTGGCCAATCCCGACCGTACCTTCCGCTTCGACCGGGACGATGTCACGAAGTGCGGCGATACGCCCGACTTCTTTAAACACGTTCACGTTTTCTCCGACGAGCGCGATCCCGGCTGAGTCATAGCCGCGGTACTCGAGTTTCTCAAGCCCTTTCAACAAAATCTCTTTCGTCCCGACTTGACCGATCATTCCTACAATTCCACACATACACAATTCTCCTCTATATTCGATTTCTCGAAAAAAGGAAACGGGCTTTTTTGAGTGCTGTCAATGTGCCCCACTTTGTCCGTCCGGTCACCCGAACGCTTTACTGGAACACTCTTAGTCGTGACAGGCGACTAGAAGGCATCCGCCGAAATCTCGATCACCTTCGTCCTCGTCAACTCCGCAGAGTTCTGGCGCTTCTCAATCATATCCAGCCGTTTCTCCAGATACCCTTTCATGCTAGCGGTTCTCCATAAGCACGAATAGCATTTTTATCACACCATCTTCCGATACTTTTTTACCGTTCATGCAAAAGTCACCACTTTCACTAAAAAGCCATTTTTTCAACAGGCTTGTCCCGACGCGTCGGTTCAGTCATGATGGAAGTAACTCGTGATGAAACGGAGGAACGGCTATGAACATCGGCTTTCTCGTCGTCGGCATTATCTTATCGACGCTCTCGAAATGGTTGCAAGTTCAAGGGGAGGACGAACTCGGGGATTTGCTCGTGTTCCCCGCCGCCTTCTTTCTCGGCTTGGCGCTTGTGACGAGCTTTCCGTTCTTCAAAGACTGGTGGCGCGAACCGTCCAGCCGCCCGAGAGCACTGCGATTCGCAAGCCTCGTCGCGGTCAGCATTCTATCGTTCCAGCTGTTCGCCTGGCTCGTCTTCGGTCAAGGTGAGTGGCTCGGAGCACTGTTCTTGTTGCCGTTCTTCATTTGCGTTTATTTCATCGTTCGGACGTTCAAATAAAATGGGGAAGCGCTCAGGCGCTCCCCCATTTTCGTTCTTCAGTCAATTCGGCTTCGGAGACGTAATTGTCATCGAGACTAGCCATATAGCGCTCGTACCACTTGCCAATCGGAACCGACAAGAGAAACGAGACCACCCCAATCAGGAAGAACGTTTGGAGTGACATGAGCTTCGTGAGCGCAGCGTAGACCCACAGTAAAATGAGTGGGTACATCAATAGTCCGCTCAACGAATAGAAGTGGATGAGACGTCTTGCCTCGCGAGATACCAGATACTTCTTTTTAATCGTCTCGCGTCGCCATGACTTATAAAAGTCAGGCAGGCCCGCCACCGCTCCGATGAAGAAGACCGTCACCGTGGAGAGCCAGTCATATTCGACTAGGAAAAACAGAATCACGACACCGACAAAAGACAAGAGAACGACGGACGTCTTTTTCGCGCTGTCGAACGCCATGAGTTCACGCATCTGGCTACGCTTATCCATGACGCGCCTCCTCTAACTCACGCGCTTCCCGAATTAACTTCAAATCCTTGTCGGTCAAATAGCGATCGTCATGTGTTTGGATGATGCGGTCGAGCCACTTGCCGATGAACGAGGCACCCCAGAAAAAGGCTTGCGACAACAAGAAGGCTTGGAACGATTGCGGTTGCGGTGTCTGATTAAAGACGACGTACCCGAAATAGCCGATGGCGGCAAAACCGATGAACATCGCCGTATAACGTAACGACAACAACCTGCGCGCCTTTTTGTTCTTAACGAACCGTAGCCACAAGTTAAACTTGGCGACTTCGATGCCAATCAATAGGAAGCAAAAACCGAAAATCGTTGCCATGATTGCGCCTGTTGACAGGTCTCGGTAAGAGGCGAATGTCAACATCCCGATGATGACCGTCACAGTGAGAATGCCGATCGTCCAACCCGTGAACGTCTGAAAGCGTAATAGTGTATCGATTTGTCGTTTTGAATGCGGGGATAATTCCATTTAGCTCATCCTTTCAATCAGTTGTTCATAGGTCGGCATGTCCGGCTCTACTGCCTGTAGTTGCTTTGTAATGAGACGGTCGCGGTACGAGTCCGTGAATCGCATGACAGCGAAGAGGACACCAATCAACAATCCGATGCTATGGTCGAGGACCAGCGCCGTCATCGATACCGCCAATAAGAGCGCCTCTAGCCATGTCATCGCATATTGGATGCGGAGCCACTTGATGGCCAAGGGATTCGTTGCGACGTGACGCATGATGCGATACTCATTCGTCCCCATGAAGATGAGAAAGATGGCGAGTAGCCACATTAAAGGAATCAACCACATCCATTGGGCGAACAATGCATACAGAAAGGCAGCGAGGTAGATAATCAGTGCCGGGACCCCGTACCGTCGAATCTTGATGACTTGTCTAACGTCGCGTTGCATCTGCTCCCCCCTCTCCCTTTCATATCTTCCATTTCTTCCTTAGTATACGAAAATCGATTCGCTCCCGTTTCAAATTTACTAAATATTCCTTCAATAATCGTTCGACGTTTTTCAACAAATGACGAAGGATTGTCCGCCATCTGAACCTATTATCTGATATACTGATAGCGTATTCATGCCTACAAATTTTTATGTGAAAGGTGCAGACAGTCATGGCCCCAAAGTATAAACAAGTCGCCGAACAGATTGAGACGGATATTATGAATCACGTCTACCAACATACGAGCAAGCTCCTCACCGAAGACGAATATGCGACGAAATATGGCGTCAGTCGCAACACGGTCCGGAAGGCGATCGAGATTCTCGTCAATAAAGGTTACGTCTATCAAGTGCAGGGGAGCGGTGTCTTCGTCCGCGACCACTACATGAGTGATTACGTGAACCTTGAGAAACTGCAAGGTCTCACGAGTGACTTCAGTGGACGGAAAGTCGAGACGCGTGTCCTCGATTTTGAGCTGACGACAGCGAATGAGGAAGTCGCTGAACGGATGAAGTGTGACGTCGGGACACCGGTCTACTACGTGAAACGTCTTCGTCTCGTCGATGACCATCCGTTCTCGCTCGAAGATTCCTACTTCCGAAAAGACCTCGTCGTCTACCTCGACCGCAACATCACCGAGAAGTCGATTTACAACTACTTCCGCAACGACCAAAAGCTCGCCATCGGCTTTGCCGATCGTGTCATCTACGCCGACTTTTTAAATAAAGAAGATGCCGATTTACTCGGACTGAACGAGAATGACCCGGCCCTCCTCGTCGACAACACCGTCTATTTGACGAACGGTCAAATCTTCGACGTATCGCGCTCGACACATCATTTCCGCCATGTGAAGATGCTGAAAGTCTCGAACATCAAATCCTAAACGCACTCGAGAGCCTGTTCTCGCGTGCGTTTTTTTGTTCACATCTTGTACAAAAAGTAAGGGTTTACATGTAAGCGGTATCGTGCTACTATCAACTTGTAGAATTTGTACCTATGAATTCAGGTTATCCATACAAAAAGGAGAGATATTATGGTTTCTGAAACAATCGAAATTACTCCCGAAGATATCTTCGGTTTAATCGCCCTCTCGGGTGACGCCAAAGCGAGCTACCATCACGCGATGCTCCTCATGCAAGAAGGCAAAGCAGAAGAAGCTGCTGAAGCGGTGAAAGCCGGTGATGCGACATTGAAAGAAGCACACGCCATCCAAACGAAATTCGTCACGCTCGAAGCACAAGGGAAAACGGCTACGGTCGGCGTCCTCATGGTGCACGCGCAAGACCACTTAATGAACACGATCCTCGTCAAAGAGATGCTCGGCTATATGATGAACATGCAAAACGAAATCAACCAATTGAAAGGAATGGATCAAAAATGATGAAAATCGGACTCTTCTGCGCAGCAGGTATGTCAACAAGTATGTTAGTGGAAAAAATGAAAGCGGTCGCAGCTGAACGCGGGATCGAGGCTGAAATCGCAGCTTACCCAGAATCAGAGATGGAAACGTATGTCGATAACCTCGACGTCGCCCTTCTCGGACCACAAGTGAAATACTTGCTTTCAAAAGGCAAACAAATCTGTGAGCCAAAAGGCGTGCCAATCGACGTCATCAACACGATCGACTACGGCATGATGAACGGAGCAAAAGTATTCGACCACGCAATGAAACTTGCAAACAAATAATTCAACTGAGGTGACCACTTTGAAAATGCCTAAAGATTTCTTGTTCGGCGCAGCATCGGCTTCTTACCAAGTCGAAGGCGCATGGAACGAGGACGGGAAAGGACTCTCGAACTGGGACGTCTTCTCGAAAATTCCTGGAAAAACGTTTGAAGATACGAACGGCGACGTCGCTGTCGACCATTACCACCGTTATAAAGAAGATATCGCGCTCATGGCAGAGATGGGACTTGAATCATATCGCTTCTCGATCTCATGGCCGCGTGTCTTCCCGAACGGCACGGGCGAAGTGAACGAAAAAGGGCTCGAGTTTTACAACAACTTGATCGACGAGTGCTTGAAGCACAACATCGTCCCGTTCGTCACACTCTACCACTGGGACCTCCCACAAGCGCTCGAAGAAAAAGGCGGCTGGAAGAACAAAGAGACGGTTGACGCATTCGTCCGTTTCGCCGATACTTGTTTCCAATCGTTCGGCGACCGTGTCCGTCACTGGATCACGTTCAATGAAGCGGTTATCTTCTGCTCGCTCGGCTACTTGACTGGAGCACACCCACCGGGCATCGAAGGAGACGTCAAAGGTTATTTCCAAACGACGCACCACGTCAACGTCGCACACGCTCGTTCAGTCGAATTGTTCAAGCAAGGTGGCTACGAAGGCGAAATCGGGATCACGCACGTGTTCAACCCGGCCTTCAGCATCGATGACGCCGAAGAGAACAAATTCGCTGAAATGCACGCGAACGCCTACTCGACACACTGGTTCTACGATCCGGTTCTTAAAGGAACGTATCCGGAATACGTCGTCAAAGGACTCGACGAGCAAGGTTTTCTCCCGGAGATGACAGACGAAGAACTCGACCTCTTGAAGCGCACGGCTTCGATGAACGACTTCATCGGCCTCAACTACTACAGCCCGCAACGCGTCATGAAAAACGACTCGGCGCTCGTCATGGCCGGTGGCCGCGAGAACTCGACTGGCCGCCCAGGTAACCCGTCATTCGACGGCGTCTACAAGACGGTCATGATGGACGACAAAGTCTACACGAAATGGGCTTGGGAAATCTCACCTGAAGCGTTCCTCGACGGCATGCATATGCTCAAGGATCGTTACGGTGACGTGAAAATTTACATCACAGAGAACGGTCTCGGTGACGTCGACCCAATCGTTGACGGCGAAATCCTCGACGACCCACGCATCGAATATATCGAAGGCCACATCCGTGCCGTCAAGCACGCGGTTGAACAAGGCATCAACGTCGCAGGCTACTACGCTTGGTCGGCAATTGACCTTCTCAGCTGGCTCAACGGTTACAAGAAACAATATGGCTTCATCTACGTCGACCACGCCAACGGCCTCGAACGGAAGAAGAAGAAATCGTTCTACTGGTACAAAGACATTATCGCGACACGCGCTGAAAACCTATAAGGAGGTTCCCCATGAGCCGCTTAGAAACCGTATTTGAAAAATTCACGCCAGGGTTCGTTCGTTTCGCGAACGCAAAGCCCGTCCTTGCTATTAAGGACGGGTTCATCCTGACGATGCCGATGACGATCATCGGGTCATTGTTCTTGCTCATCCTCGCGCTCCCGATTCCAGGTTGGGCCGAGTTCATGTCAGGTCTGTTCGGAGCAGACTGGACACTCCCGCTCACGCAAGTCGTCGGCGCCACGTTTGACATTCTTGCTTTAATCGGTGTTTTTGGAATCGCTTACTCGTACGTCAAAAACGAAAAAATCGAAGGTGTGCCAGCCGGTATCCTTGGGATTATCTCGTTCTTGATCATCACGCAAGCATCTGTCCTCTCTGAAGGCGGAGAAACAATCGGCGGGGTTATCCCGAAAGTATGGACAGGTGGACAAGGTGTCCTCGCTGCCATCGTCGTCGGTCTCGTTGTCGGATTCATCTACTCACAGTTCATCAAACGCGGTATCCGCATCAAAATGCCTGACGGTGTACCACCAGGTGTCTCGAACTCATTCTCGGCGTTGATCCCAGGTCTCGCCATCGTCTCACTCGCGGTCGCGACGTTCGCAGTTTTCCAAGCGGTTGCAGATCGTACGTTCACAGAAGTCGTCTATGACGTCCTTCAATCACCGCTTCAAAACTTGACGGACACGCTCGCAGGAGCGGTCATCATCATGGTGCTCATGTCTGTCATGTGGTGGTGTGGAATTCACGGAGCGGCGATCATCATGGGTATCATGGGTCCACTCCTTACAGCGAACGCGCTTCAAAACCAAGCGATCATCGACTCGGGTGAAGCACTCGTCGTCGGTGAGAACGCAAAAATCGTTACAATCCAGTTCCTCGACGTCTTCACGAAGCTCGGCGGATCAGGTATCACAATCGGTTTCATCATCGCGACGCTCATGGTTGCCCGTTCAGCTCACTTGAAGCAGCTCGGTAAACTCTCGCTCGCACCAAGTATCTTCAACATTAACGAGCCGGTCATCTTCGGGATGCCAATCGTGTTCAACCCGATCATGTTCATCCCGTTCGTGATCGTACCAGCGATCGCTTCGTTCATGGTGTACTTCTCAATCCTTTGGGGCTGGGTCGAACCGTTCAACGCACTTCAAGTGCCATGGACGACACCACCGATCATCTCTGGCTTCTTGATCGGCGGATGGCGTGCAGCGCTCTTGCAGATTGCAACGATCGCTATGGCCGTCGCTGTCTACCTCCCGTTCGTCCGCATGCAGGACCGCGTGTCGTACGGTGAAGAAGTAAAAGCACAAGAAGACGCAGATAAAGCGTCAGCATAAGCCTAAGCAAATAACGACAGCCCTTCTCATCGCAGAGAAGGGCTGTTATATTTAGGAAAATGAGTAAGAGAGTTGGGACAATATGAAAAACTACACACCCGCCTTTATGATTTTATCGAGCGCGGCCCTCACGTTCGGGCTTGGTTTCAAATCCATGTTTCCGAATGCGATGTTAATCGGCATCGGGTTACATACGATTTTCCTGCTATGTGCCGCCTACTCGTTGGGCAAGTATCGGGCACATATCGCCAAGGTAAACACATAACGCCATGACGAAAGCCGTCATGGCGTTTTTTCAGTCAACCTCTCGAACGGGGAACTCACTTGCGATTTCCCGTAACCCCTGTAAGAACTGTTCCACTCGTAAGACCGACGTCTCGAATTCAAAGTCGAGCGCTTCGGTCTCATCACCGAGCGGGTGTTCGAGATGACCCCGTACGTTCACTTCATCCCCGCCCCCGTCTCGTCGCGTCAACGTCAAACAGACGTATGGCTCTGTCGGCTCGAACTCGACTTCTCGCGTGTTACCGGCCACGAACGACTCGAAGACCGGTATGTAGTGCGCGACGAGCAGACTGTCGAGCATGATGCCATCGAATGTGATGCGGTGCTCCGGTGCGTGGAAGCCGACCCAATTCCGATGCCACGCCGCGTCATGGATGTTGTCGGCGTCTTTATACGCGTACGCATAGCTCTCAATCGAAATGTCAGTCGTTCCGTCACGTGCTGCTAATTTTGCGAGCGCCATCGTCAACCGTCCTTCCGAAGCGAATAGCCATCAATCTCTAACAGACGCATCCGTTTTTGGTCGACGGCCGCATGGACGATGACCGTCACCCCTGGGTTAAGTTGCATCATCTTCCTGATTTTCGTCAAGTCGTCCCCTTTGATCTCGACCGGCAAGACGAACTCGCCTTCTTTCAAATGGATGAACTTGATCTTTCCTTTATCGTCATAGCCTGTCACTTCGTATGTCGCATACTCACGTTTCATTAACATCTCTCCTTCTTCTGAATCGATTTCCACATCGAGACGACGAACTTCCCGTTCAATCCGCTGATGACGTCTCCGTAATCCCTTCACTCCTAGAAAAGAGGAGAATGGATTGTCAACACTTAACTAGACATTTTTTAAGAGGTCTCTTTTTTTATATTCTTTCGGTGTCAGGTAACCTAATGTCCCATGGATTCTGATGTGATTGAACCAATGTATGTAATCACGTAATTCACGGTCGAGAACTGT
>WPCK01006966.1_pt1 | contig 23607 bp, 13 predicted proteins | sample 5399851 | NCBI WGS metagenome assembly WPCK01 (sample SAMN12869471, study PRJNA574797) | sludge metagenome | isolation source: wastewater treatment of pH11 | place: China:Beijing | collected 2019-05-20 | reverse complement strand
GGTCAGCTCATGGCCGTGGGATGATCGACTGGCCAGGCTCTGAACGACTTCTTGCTTTTGAGCTGAGCTGAGTTTGGGATAGAGTTCGAGCAACTTGCGGGCCAAGCGAATATCGTCGTAAGCTGCCACCGCGCGAATTGCTTCCAGGCGAACACTCTCGGCGTCGTCATCCAAAAGTCGAATCAACCAATTTGCCAGATCTGCGTACTTCTGACCTGCCAACCGGCCAATTGCATTGCGGCGATCCTCATCGCTGGCTTTGGGATCGCTGAGCAACGAAACCAAGTGCGAAGAGACTAGGTTGTCGGTGAACTGATTCGAAATTTGCTTCGCCAGTTCTGAAGCCGGGCCGCCTTGCGTTTCCAGCGTTTGGTATACCTCTCGCCAACTATCCGGCGGCGGAACATCGAATCGGCCATCGAGTGAATCCCGCAGCCCGAGAAGCATTTGCACTTGCGAGTTGCCGGAATCCCGAGCGATACCAGTCAACAGCTTTTGATACTCGCCATGGTCGCCCATCCGTCGGGCGATGAAACGCGACACGAGATCCAATTTAGATTGTTGGGCTAGTTTCAAAGCGCGGTCAAAGTCTTTGCCGACTAGTGGCTCCAGCCCGAACCAGATCATCTTGGGTATGTTGTGGTCATCGTTGTCTTCGGCTCGCAGGGTTAGGTCTTCGATCATTGGCCACTTGTGCCGCTCATCCAAACGCTGGACGGCGGACGCTAGGTACAGCCGAACCACTGCCGACGATTCATCGCGTACTAGTTCAATTAAACGTTGGGCGAGAGCCTCGGACGGAAGGTCCTCGGTTAGAAATTGAATTGCCCAGGCGCGAACATAGGGCTGGGTGTCTTGCAACAATTTTTCCAATGCAGCGGCATCCAGTGCTCCGATTCCATGCAACGTCCAGAGCGCACGAAGGCGAAGCGATTGAGATCGATCGGACTGGAGCACGGACTGAAGTTCTCCCAGGGCAGCTTGTGAAATCTCTGCGTCTTGCGAGCGATATTGGAGAATGATTCGCGCGTGGCGCGCGTGCCAAGCGCTGGGAACCCACTGAAGTTTCGCCAGAGCGAGATCGTCCAACGAATTCAAATCCGAATAACGATTTGGAAACTCTTCGGCCTTGGTCACCTCAGGAGCGAATCGAAAGATGCGCCCTGTTTCTTTGTTGATGACTTCTTTGCCGCAAATGTCAGCGTCGTGCCAGTCGAGCACATAGACCGCGCCATCAGGTCCGACTTCGACGCTGAAGCCGACCCACTGGGCGTTATTGGCCAGGGCGAAATCGTCCCCGTGCGAGCCAACGAAGCCGCTCCCTTTGGGCGTCAGGATGTCGGACAGCACGGCGTGCTCGTGAATGTTCGCCATGAAGATGCGGCCCTGATATTCCTCCGGAAATGCATCCGATTGATAGATGCGAGCGCCGCCGTGAGCCGATTGATGTCGGTGATCGGCGATGGTCGTGATGTCGCTGTAGAGGTAAGGATTGAAATGCTGGCCGCCTTGACGATGATAGATGCCGCCGGGAATCACGTGCCACAAGTGAGGAATAACGCATGCCGTAATGAACAATTGGCCGCACGCGTCGTAGTCGATCCCCCAAGGGTTGCTGAAACCGTGAGCGACCACCTCGAAACGTTTTTTGGTCGGATGATAGCGCCACACGCCACCGTTGATCTGCGTGGTTTCGCCATCGTACTGGACATCTTCTGGAAATGGCTCGCCGTGCTTGTAAACCTTGCCCTCACCAGCGGGTTTCCCGACATTCGAAGGCGTCGCAAAACCTTGCAATCCGTACAGCCAACCATCGGGACCCCAGATCAAACTGTTCAGAGTTTCATGCCGGTCGGCGATTCCCCAACCCGTTAGACGGACTTCGATCTTGTCCAAATCAGCTCGATCATCGGCGTCGCGATCGGGCACAAAAAGCAGATTCGGTGGTGCTCCCAACCAAAGCCCACCCATGCCGACGGCCATCGCAGCCGGAAATGGAACGCCTTCAAGAAATACTTTTCGTGATTCGGCTACTCCATCGCGGTCGCTGTCTTCGAGAATCAAAACGCGGCTTGAGCCATCGCTCGAAAAGCCAGTTTGACGCGTCTCATAGTCGCGATTCTCGGCAACCCACAATCGACCCTTTGCGTCCCAGCAAAATGCCATCGGCTGCGAGATCATGGGTTCGGCGGCGAATACGTTTGCTTGAAATCCGTCTTGAAGGGTCATCGATTCGACCGCCTTTTCGGGAGTCAAGAATTCGGCTTGTCGACCCGCCTGCTGAGCCAGGTGCCACATGATGTAATCGCCATCAACTCCGGAGTATTCTGACCAGCGTCGCATGAGTTCCGCATTCGATTTCTCACCGACGTACGCGATCAATCGGTGACGAATCGTTTCTTGCTGACCTTTGACGATTTGCCAATCGGCAAAGCGAGCCCGAGCCGGGCCGACGCCGAAAGAATCGTCGACGCGCCATGCTTGCGGATAGCCACCGTTGAGTGGATGGTCGAAAATGGCGAAGTGAGCCTGTTGGGCTTGATCGCTATCGAGCTGCATCCCGACATCAATCCAGATCGAACGCTGGCCTTCAGCTTTCCTGCCTTCGAGTCTTGCACTGTTCACGACTTGTCCAGCGATTCCGTTACGCCAAGGCATTCTCAAGAATAGACCGCCGTAGTCGGATTGGCCGATTACTACGTCTTCGAGCGCTTGACCTGTCCACTGGAGGTCGAGCACGAAGCAGTCACCTTCGTCGCGCATCGACCAAATTTGGGACTCGCGGAGAATCGGATTGCCGCTTTCATCGAGCAAATCATAGACCGTTTGCCATTGGACCGGATCGTTGGCAGCGGAACCGACTGCCAGCGACTCTGCTTTCAAGATTGTCGCCGAAACTCGCCGCCAGTACGCACTGTCCGGATGATGAAAATAATCTCGTCCATTGAGTCGAGTGAACCCCCAAAACAAACCGGTTTGATGCGGATGGTGTTCGGGGCTGAATTCGGTCATCACTCCACTACCCCTTGGCGCGGCGATGGGGTGGATGTAGGGACGAAAGTCCTCGCGTGCAACATGTGTCAAAATCGGTTCTTCAGAACCGGATCGAAAGATACGGATTTCGTTTCCGGCTTCTTCGAACTTGACAACCAACCGCGAATCCTGTGCGAGAAGGCCATTTTGCAAGATAGCCAACACAGGAATCATTCGCGCGGCGAACAGAAAAGAACGAAATAGTGCTAGCATAGATTCACTCGGGTTAGGTGGGCTGTTTGGTGGGATAGATCATTCGCGGATGGGGCCCGCATTATATCGCAGGGGAATTCTTTGCGCAGACTTGCTACCGATGAAACTGTCGGCAGTATTCGTACACCGCCATCGTAGCGGCCGTGACGACGTTGTAGCTTGCGGGCATCCCGTAGACGGGTATTTCCACGACGTGGTCCAAGCGTTCCAGAACGTCCGCCGCGAGGCCATCTCGCTCTGAGCCAATGACCAAGGCCGTTTTGTAGGTGAATCGAAATTCGTAGAGCGACTGCGAGTTGGTCGTCTGCTCAAGCCCAACGCATGCGTAGCCATCGGCCCCGAGTTTTTCGAGCACCGGCGGTAAGCTTCTTCGATTCTGTATTTCTACTGCTTCCACCGCATCGCGTGCGATTTCGCGATCTACCTTGCCGTTTCCGCAATGAACAATTTGCGTAACTCCGGCGCACCCGGCCAGGCGAACCAGACGGCTTAAGTTGACGTTACTCCGCAGTGGAGCTGCTACCAAAATCAACCCGCGTGGCTGATCGAGCCGATGAGGAGATTTGTGACGGATGTGTTCAAACTTGGACATTGATAGCATTTCCACGAAATTGGCAACCGATATTGACCAGCTTGCCAAGGAATTCCTACTGTTCGGGAGCGACTATGCCAACCCGCACGTGCATTAGGAATGGCGACTGCAGCTCAACTCTCGAGGCGAAAAATTACGTCGGGCTAGTGAATACGATAATCCATCACCTCGATAAAGGGCAGAAGCCACGGTTGCGTATGCTGACCGTGATTCTCATTGGACTATGCATCAGTTCGGGTTGTACGACACCGCAATATCTGATCCGGCGTCAAATGCCAGCCAATCCGCTGGCCGTGCAGCTTCAACTCTCTAGCGAGTCGGGTCCAGAAATTTCGGAGCGAACCTGGCTGGTGCTTCGGCGATACGCTCTGGGAGATGCTTACACGAGCGACCCTGCGGCGTGTCTCGACACGATGCAGGAGCTGATTGGAGTCGAATCGGATGGTGAGCTGGTTTATGGTATCAGCGAAATGGCGTATGTTCAGGCCAAGCGCCTGGAACGCAATCGAAAACCCGCCGAAGCGCTGGATATGTACGGCATCGCGGTCAGCAATGCCTATATGTATCTTTTCGCGGCGCATTTCGATCTGATTCGCAATCCCTACGACCCGATTTTTCGCGGGGCCTGCGATTTGTACAACCAATCGCTCGAGGGCGTTTTGCGGCTGGTGGACGCCAAAGGCCAGCTCAAACCCAACACGTGTTATGAGATCGATGCGAGAGACGAGAAACATTACGTCCAAACCGTGTTGAAAGGCCAATGGCGACCTGAAGAGTTCGATCGGTTTGAGTTCGTCAGTGACTATCAACTGCAGGGTTTGGTATCGTCTGGCAAGAGTTATGGGCTTGGTGTGCCGCTGATCGCCGTTCGCAAGGCCGGCACCGACACGAACCCGGCCGAAGCCTACTACCCCAAAGGCCTGAGCTTTCCCGTGACTGCCTTGTTGCGAGTGGTTCCGCGAGCCCAGAATGAGCCCTATACGCACCGTCACCACTGCGTTCTTGAATTGCATGATCCACTCAGTTCGACCGATATCGAACTTGCTGGTCGATTGGTCCCTTTGCAGTCCGATTTGAGCGCAGCCCTCGCTTACTTTTTAGACAACCCCGAGTTCCAAGAGAAAAATAAGGCCACCGACGGTTTGATCAACCCTCAAAAGGCCGAAGAGTATCGCGGTCTGGTGATGCTCGAACCGTTTGATCCGAATCGTATACCGGTCATCATGGTTCACGGCTTGTGGTCCAGCCCAATTACGTGGATGCCGATGTTCAACGACTTGCGCAGTTTTCCAGGCTTGCGTAAGAATTATCAATTCTGGTTTTATCACTATCCGACCGGGCAACCGTTCTGGATGAGTGCGACACAGATGCGAAATGACTTGCAGTTGCTGCGAGTTCAATTGGATCCAGAACGGCAACATGCGGCCTTGGATCAAATGGTTCTAGTCGGGCACAGCATGGGTGGCTTGGTCAGTCGAATGCAAACGATCGAAAGTCAAAATGAATTCTGGAAGTTGCTCAGCGATCAACCTTTCGCGGACGTGCAAGGCGACGAGCAGGACGTTCAATTGCTCAAGAGCGCGGCCTTCTTTGCGCCGACGCGTGAGATTCGTCGTGTCGTCACCATCGGAACACCGCATCGTGGCAGCGACTACGCAAACGACATGACTCGCTGGGTCGGTCGCAAGCTCATCCGGTTGCCGACAAAGATGGTATCCACAGGTCAGAAATTGATCTCGGTCAATCCCGGTGTATTTCAGAATACCGACTTGCTTACCACCAGCACGAGCATCGATTCTCTGAGTCCAGATTCACCGGTGTTTCCGGCGATGTTGCGAGCACCGCGTGCTCCGTGGGTAACATTCAACAATGTCGTTGGCATGTTCCCGACCAAGCATTGGTTCTCGCCGCCCACGACGACCGGTGACGGCGTGGTCGAATACGAGAGTGCCCACATGGATGACGTCGAAAGCGAAATTACCGTTGCTGCGGAACACTCGGAATTGCACAAGCACCCGCAAACGATTCTCGAAGTACGGCGAATCCTGATGTTGCACTTGGAAGCTGTTCAAGCCGCACGCCATGTCGCCACGAGATAGACCTCTCAATCTATAATTGCTGGTATCCGCTTTTGTTGACCGCGCTCGCGCTCATCCGGAGCGTCGGCATTTTTCCCCCACTTTCACGCACCTGTTAACCATTCGAACGCATCGCCTTTGGCGGCGATGGGGATTCAATCCAGCCATGGCCAAATCGCGTATTGGACCATTTGCACTTGAGGGACCGCTGGCTCCGCCGACTCGGGCAGGCCAGATGTTTCGCGGTATTCACGTCGAGCAGCGCAAGCTGGCCGCTCTGCGCGTGTTCTCAATCCCACTGGGCATGACGCCTGAAAGTCGTCAGGCTTACGCCCAGCAAGTCGAGCAGCTCAAACAGCTTCGACATCCAGGCATCGTTCGCTGCTACGGCGGCGGCTTCGAACCTCGCAAAGCCTTTCTTGCGTATGAGTTGATCGACGGCGAGTCGCTCGACAAAATGCTGCAGCGGCGAGGCAGGCTGCCGTGGGAAACCACTATCGACTTCGCGCGGCAGCTTGGTGAAGCCTTGCAATATGCTCACAGTCTCAATTGGCCGCACGCGAGATTGCAACCGAGCAAGATTTTGGTTGAAGCTGGCGGTGCCATCAAAATATCCGATTGGCGTCGCGACGAAATTACGGCTGTGTTGAGTTCTCCTGTTTCATACGAACAGTTGCAGATGACAGCCCCCGAAGTCATCGACGGAGGTTCGCCCGATGAAAAGAGCGACTTGTATTCATTGGGTTGTGTCGTTTATACGATGCTGACAGGCTCGCCGCCCTTTCCTGTAAGCGGCGAGCCAGGGGCTACCCAAGAAAGACCCGGTCGGGCGTCCCAGGGGCACAGTCACGAGGCTTTGATCGAAGAAATTCGTACTGCGTCGCCACCCAGCGTCAACACGCGAGAGTTCGATTGCCCGGTTTGGCTCAGCGCCGTTGTCGATCAACTGCTTTCCAAAGCACCCAAGCAACGGCCTTTCGGATTCACAGCGTTTTTGCTGGCTCTGAGTGAAGCCGAGCGGCGACAGAGCGAAGGTGTAGGCGTGCTGCAACACGCCGCCGCCGGTTTTAGTCCGCTGCAATTGAATGTTGATCGAATCGAGGCCGAGAAGGTATTGGGAATCCGCCCCAAGAAGGAGAAACGGCAGTCGGAATCGCCGTTTTGGGAGAGTACGTGGGTTCTGCTGGCCGGATTGCTGCTCGCGGTGGCCGGAGTCATCTGGTTTGTGCTTCCGCCGAGCGAAGAGTCACTTCATCGCACGGCCGAAGGCTTGCTGGCCAGTGACCAATGGACGGATTGGAATGAAGCTCGCGACCAGTCGCTGCTGGCGCTGGTTGCGCGATTTCCCGACGGCAAGTACCGGAAGTGGGCCGACGAGAAAATAGGATGGGTCAATGCCCGCGATGCGGAACGGCGCATCGACCGAGATCAGCGCCTGGGACGCTCCGATCAATGGACTCAGCCGCAGATTCAGTTTGTTGAAGCGAGAAACTACGAGCGTTTCGGCGACCAATTAACAGCGCTGGACCGATACCGAGCCATTCTCTCGTTGTTTGGTGATCAAAAGGACGCCCAGCCCATCATCGTTCTGGCATCGGAGGGTATCGAGCGGATCAGCCAGTCCAAGAGCAACCTTTCACTTCAAGACTTGTTGACCCAGAAAATGTCGCAGGCCGAAGAGGCTCACCGACAATCGCAAGTGCCTATGGCCAAAGCGACTTGGGAAGCCATCGTGCAACTTTACGGCAGCAGTCCGCAAGCGGAATCGATCGTAGAACAGGCCAAAAAACGGTTGGCGGAACTGAATTGACCCAAATTCCCATCGGGCTGGCGTTTAAAACCCGATTTCCTATCGTGGATGCTCGCAGCATGGATTTTTAAAAAATTTCTCCAAGATCTGGGGCTGACCAGCGAAAATCACCCTGTAGACAGCAAAGTCTGCGAGACAAAACTCAAGGGTTGGCTGAAAAGTTCACGAATTTTCGGCTGGCCGACCAGGTTTCGGATGCTGTCTTTTTCAGTTCGAGTTGCTTCAATCCATCCGCCAAAGAGCTGGAATCTCGCGGAGATGGAAAAACAGGGAACCCTTTTTGGTTCGGAGAAAGAAAAATGTTAAGAAAAATTATCAAGGGTGGTCTGATTGCTGGCCTGGTCGCCGGAGCACTGGTAGCCACAGGTGCATGGAGCTACGTTCGAACGGGCGTCAACGTGGCTAGCCAATCGGTCCGAGACAACGTACCCATCGAGTGGGAAATCAAACGAGCGCGGCAGATGATCGAAGATCTGAAGCCGGAAATTGCTCGGAACATGCAAATGGTTGCCAAGGAAGAAGTCAGCGTTCAGCGATTGGGCGAAGAAATCACTTCCAAGCAAACTCTGCTCAGCAAGAGCCGCAACGACATCTTGCGACTGAAGGACGACTTGAAGAGTGGTGCCGTTCGATTCGTGTACGCTGGCCGCAGCTACTCGGACGATCAAGTTCGAGACGACTTGAGCAATCGCTTCAAGCAGTTCCAAACTCATGAACAAACCACGAACAAGCTGAGCCAGGTTCTGGTCGCTCGCGAAAAGAACCTAGATGCTGCACGCCGCAAGTTGGACGAAATGCTCAACGCAAAGCGTGAATTGGAAGTCGAAATCGAGAATCTGCAAGCCCGAATGACGATGGTCGAAGTCGCCAACACGAGCTGCCCGTTAGCCCTGGACGACAGCCACTTGAGCAACACCAAGCGATTGCTGGACGATATTCGTTCCCGAATCGATGTTGCCGAAAAGTTGACGGCGAGCGAAGGAGCACTCGAAGGAACCATTCAACTTGACGAAGAAACCACCAGCGATGTCGTCCAGGAAATCGCGGACTATTTCGGCGAAGGCCGACACGAAGTTGAAACCCTGGTCAGCAACAACCCGCTGTAAGTTCCAGTTCGAACCGTAAAGAGGAGCTCAGCCAAAGATCGCCACGCAAAGGAGATTGAGAGCACAGGCCAACTAAGAGAATGTGACTCTCCGCAGAACTCCAAAGCCCAGCGGTCTGGCTGGGAAAGAGTATGACTAAAATAGAAGGCATCGACGCACCTGAAAGGACCGCGTTGATGCCTTTCTTAGTTTGACGCTTGAACATCAACCAGTTAACCACGAACACCGAAAATGTCCAACTTGCCAGTCAAATCTCGGTCCAGTCGATCAACGCAATCCACGCTGTGGATTGACGGCGTGGGCGGCTACTTGATGTTGGACCGTGACGATGTGCTCATCGGTCAGGCCGGGTCCTCATCCCATTCGGATATTGGAATCGTTGGCGATTTGAGTCGCCAGGCGGCCATCCTGCGGCGAAGTCAATCGGACTATGTACTTCATCCGCTCCAAGAAACCGTGGTCGGGGGTTCGACGATCGACGGACCATGCCTGCTCAGTTCCGGCGTCGAGTTCGGTTGGGGGTCGCGCGTCCGATTGAAATTCACTAGGCCCCATCCGCTCAGCTCGACCGCGCGGCTGAACTTGGCCAGCCTGCATCGATTTCAACCTCGTCTGGATGGCGTTCTGCTGTTAGCCGATTCACTGATCCTTGGGCCAAGTCCAAGCTGTCACGTTCAGTGCCCGGCATGGAGCCAAGACTTGTTGATGTATAAGAGCGCGGATCGATGGTTCCTGCGAACGCTCGAAGCCGTTGAAGTTAACGGGACCCCCCAGCATGGCGAAATCGAAATCGCTCACGGAACGCGAGTGCGAGGGGGAGAGTTCTCGTTTTTTGTCGAGTAGTTCGGGGTTCTCGAATGCGGGTTGTCTTTCGCTCGGACCTCAAACGATGATTCGCGAACGTTGTCCTTTTAGAAATTCCCGCAATCGCCCGCGTGGGTCAAGGTCAGCCGGCCTGTCGGCGAGTGTGGGTCACAGCGGAATAAGAGGCAGGCCAATGCTTGTGGAAGGCTCCAAATGTCCAATTCGGTCGCGATTCTTATCCCGATTCCGCCTCATTTTTTGCGCCCATGCACATTGCACAATTGGCCACTACAGCCGGAACGAGTAATAATAGATGGGGTCTTGCGAAAATTCTGCCCCTAAACCCAATAAAATCAAATCATCGACGAATAGCCTCTGAGCCACAAATTGTCACGACTGGACCGGAGCTAAAGCTATGTTCGGGATATTTTGCCCAGATAAGAAACGAAGACGACAATTGTTGAACCTGGTGCCCAAGTTAAACCCCGCTCAGGCCGGTGCAGATCATGCGGCCTTGGCGGAAACCAGCTCACCATCCGCAGGGCCGCTCCAGAATCGAGGCGTGAACATGAAATTCCGTTATTCAAGCGGTGACCAGCCATTGAATGGCTTCACCATCAAGCGAGGGGTTGGCACGGGGGGCTTCGGTGAAGTCTATTTCGCTACCAGCGACTCGGGCAAGGAAGTGGCCATCAAACTGATTCAGCGAAATATGGACGTCGAAGTCCGTGGCGTTCGGCAATGCATGAATTTAAAGCATCCGAACTTGATCTCGTTGTTCGACATCCGCTTCGATGATTCGGAGCAGTGTTGGATCGTGATGGAATATGTCGGTGGTCCAAGCTTGCGCGAAATCATCGAATCACATCCGAGCGGAATTCCGCAAAACGAATTGCTTCGCTGGTTTGGTCAAATCGCGGCAGGGGTTGCCTACCTGCACGACCACGGCATCGTGCATCGCGATTTGAAACCTGCCAATATTTTTGAAGACGAAGGCTTGGTTAAGATCGGCGACTATGGACTTTCCAAGTACATCTCGTGCTCGCGTCGCGGCGGTCAAACGGAGAGTGTCGGTACATTCCATTACATGGCCCCCGAAATTGGTCGCGGCGAATACGGCAAAGAAGTCGACATCTATGCGCTGGGTGTCATCTTGTACGAAATGACGACGGGGTGTGTGCCTTTTGACGGCGAGAGCAGTCAAGAGATCATCATGAAGCATTTGACGGCTCAGCCCGACCTTTCGAAGGTGCCTTCGCCGATTCGCGAAGTCGTTGCTTGGGCACTCGCCAAAAACCCTGCTTCACGCTTCAAAGATGTTCGCGACATGCTCAAGCCACTCGGCATGGAAATCGACGATCGCGGTCAACTCGTCAGTAAGATGGGCTTCCAGCCGGGCAACCCTCTGCCACCGAATCCGCCATTTTTCAATCAACCCAGCCCGAATGCCATTTGGCCAGCTGCAGGAGGACACGCCGGTTTTCAACCCGAGTTCGCAGCCAATCCCATCGGTGCTGGCCCAAACCGCAAGTTCGTCCGCTACAACGACGAAACGCCGCTGCAATTCAATGAACCCATCGCTCGCGTGGTGCATTCGTTCATCCAGCGATTGACTTACTGGTATTCGAATGAATTGAAGGGGCCGAGCCGCACAGCCGTCACGGTCGTGGCAATCGTTTTGCTCTTCATGAGTTTGGGGCCAATCATTGGACTGGTCACGGCTGGCCTATCGCTTTACGTTCCGTATTACATCGTATGGTGGCTGTTGTTTGCTCCATCCAAATCGAGGCAGGCTAGCCAGGTGTTCGCGCATGGCCCAGCCCATGCAGCCGTTAACCAAGGTCAGGCTTTTGCCGCACCAGTCGTTCAGCCATTGGCTCCGAATCCACCGCCGCGTCCGGTTCGCCCGCCCAAGCCTAAGCCCATCAGCCGCCGCCAGTGGAGAAACATCAAGCGAAGTCAACTTGCGGCGATGCCCACCAGCGCATTACTGGCTTCGATTACGGGCAGTTGGTTGGGATCCGTGGCTGTTATTTGCGTATTTGGTGCTCTGGCTGGAGTGTTTTTGGTTGGAACTAATCAACAAGCGACCCAGCCGGCGGCCATGGCGATGCTCTGGACTGCAATCGTCTCAATGTCCGCTGCATTCGTGGTCATTACGCTTGGGAAATTCTGGCAGCGCCGAGAAGGCGACTGGCCGTTGCGAGCGTTCATCCAGATGACTAGCGGCTTCGTGGTTGGTGCGGTGGCGTACCTTACTGCGAACTACCTGATGGTTTGGCCAGCACTGGCAGGCGACGTCACCGGGCAGAATCTGATTCATTGGGGCGGAGAGCCTGTTGCGGCCTTCAATTTCGACTTGGGGTCCACCAGCCGCGATATGTTCAACGGCAAGTTCGAGTCCGCATTCACCAATGGCAAGGAAGTTTTTCTGCCCGCCTACCTAGCATTTTTCCCGCTCATGATGGGATTGGTCGGATGGTGGAAGCAAGTCGATCCGCTGCGAAGTGTGCGGTTCAACATTTGGTCGGTGATTTGGAGCGTTATCGTGGTAAGCCTGATTCATCACTTGGTCGTACCTTTTCCGCAACCTTGGTGCGCCCTGGTCGCGGGGTGCACCAGCATCGCCATCCAGCTCGCCAGCCCGTGGACCGATTCCAACGAAAGGCTGGAAGTTGTTTAAATTGAATGTTCCAGGAATATTGTCAACCGTCAGCGGGGAAAGTGTCATGTCACAGGATCAGAACAATTCAAAAACGAACGCTTGGTTGTTCCTGGCGTTAGTACTCGCGTTTCCGCTTAGTTCATCAGCCGTTGCTGGGCCAATCGCTTTTCAATTCCCAGCGGCTTCTTTCGCCCATCTCGCTCCCCAAACGGACCAGCCGCCAAGCAGCGACGCTGCCGCGGATGTTCCCGCAGAAAATACGACTAACGACAGTGATCGTACCACAGACAGCGATCCAGCCGTTAGCCATCCGGTGGAAGGCGATAGCGAGGTTGCCAAAACGGAAACTCAGTCGGTTGAAACGACGGACACTCCTGGCTCAACGCAGGAAACGCTGGATGAGGCCATCGCGCCGGTTTCGCCCGTTGACGATGAACCGCGCGAGCTTTCCGTGGAACCACTGAGTCCGCTTTTACCGAAAGATCGTCCGTCGTGGATCGATCTTGAGCCGCAGTACGATTCCGATGTTCATCGTTTCGTCGTCGTTTCGTTATCCACGCCGGACAAATCGGAACTCCCCAGTCACCTCGACGCCCCGCTCGAAGCGGAAGTCCAACAATACGTGAATCTTCAGCTTGGTGAGGGTGCAGGTGATCAACTGGCCGATCGACTTTCAGCCGCCTTCATTCGGTCCAACTTTGTTGATGACAACAAAAGTTACATCGCCGAGCTTCAAACGAGCGGTGGTCCACACTTTCAACAATGGGTCATGGTTGAAGTCACAGCCGAGCAGCGGCAGCAACTTCGGCTTTGGTACAACCAGGCATTGCAGCGACAGCGCATATTGCCGCTGAGTTTGGGTATTGCTGGGCTATTGAGTTTGGTCGGGCTTGCGAACTTAGGATTCAGGCGTCGCAGTCAACGTTCCGCCGCGAAGGCAGGCTTTGTTCCACCCGTCGTCAACATCAAGCGGGCCGCAGACAGGGTTGAAGATCCTGCAGACGCGAATTGCGCGATCGGTAAGAAGTCGTGCTTCCGAGGTTTCTGTTCGTTTCGCCGAATGGGTGTCGTTACCGCAATTGTGGTTGCGGTTTTTGTTGCCCTCATGCAGCAACGCAAACACGAGTCATCCGATGGCGCACATCGCGAGGAGAGAGTCATCCGTTTCGAAAGCTCCGGCCATGAAGTGGATATTGTGGCTGAGTCGGAAGGACGTTCGAACCCGAAGCACAAGAGCAATCAACCGCATTCAACCAAATCTCGGGCGCGGACAATCATCATCCGTTCGAACTAGGCTTCGTCCAGAGAAAAACAGGATTGACTTACAGCTTGTGTCCGGGGTTCCTCCAGAACTCTACTGCGAGTGGCACGTCCCTGAGTCTTCGAAGGGCGTGTTGAAGCGCGAGAGGACATGAGGCCAGTGGCAGTTGGAATGTAGAATTGCCCTAGTTCGCATTGTTCCAACAAATTTGGAGCTTCAGGCACGTCCATCGCTTGACGCTCTGGACGTGCCATCTTCGGCTACGGCGATGGGGCCAACCGTCAAACCGACGTGCAATAGTGCACTAATCCATTTGTTGGGCGATGGGTTGGTGAGGTTCGAACATGGTAGTTCGCATTCGCTCGGCTTCTTTGAGGGCTTCTACGGCGGACTGGTATTGAACCTGCTGTGCCTGGAATGGTTCATCAGCGCCTTCGGGTTGGCGGCGCAAGTAAGTGCCGTCGGATTGCAGGACCCACGCATTGCGGTTGTCGCGGAAGTATCCTTCTAGGGCTGTCATGCAGGCTCGTTTGCCGGCTGCGTTTTCGACTGGCACGAGAAGCTCGACTCGGCGATCGAGATTTCGCGGCATCCAATCGGCGGAACTGATAAAAACCAGATCGTCGCCCCCATGGCAAAAGTAAATGATTCGAGCATGTTCGAGGAAACGACCAACAACGCTGACCACTGTAATATTTTCGCTCAGCCCCGAAACGCCCGGTCGCAGGCAGCACACTCCGCGAACATTCAACCGCACCTGGATGCCAGCCTGCGACGCGCGGTAAAGTGCCTGGATGAGCTGAGGGTCGACTAGCGCGTTGACTTTGACGGTAATTCCAGTTTGCGATCCGTCTCGCTGTCGCTTGATTTCGGATTCGATCAAGCTCAACAGTCGCTTTCGCAGTCCCAACGGTGCGGCTTCGATGGCCGCGAATTTCTGAGGTTGGCTATAGCCAGTGACGGCGTTGAAAAAGGCGCTCGCATCCGCGCCAAGCTCGGTGTTGCAGGTCAACAAGCTAACATCGGTATACAAGCGAGCTGTGGATTCGTTGTAATTGCCGGTGCTGAAGTGCGTGTAGCGAACGGTGCCTTGTGGTTCGCGGCGGACGATGACACAAACCTTGGCGTGCGTCTTGAGATGCTTCACGCCGTAGATGACTTGCACGCCAGCCTTCTCAAGCTCGTTGGCCCAGTTGATGTTTCGGGCTTCATCAAAGCGGGCTTTGAGTTCAACGACGACCGTAACATATTTTCCTTGCTCAGCGGCTTTGCACAGCGCGCGAACGATCGGGCTCTTGCGACTCGTTCGGTAAAGCGTTTGTTTGATGGCCAGCACATCGGGATCGTCCGCAGCTTCTTCGATCAATCGGACGACCGGCTCAAAGCTTTGATAAGGATGAAACAAAATCACGTCGCGCTCGGCGAGCGTGGCGAACATTGATTGAGTCGGATCGATCTGCGGACTTCGCTGCGGGGCCCAAGGTTTGTCGCGCAAATGATCGTAGCCTTCCAGCGATGCGAGGGACATGAGCGAAGACAAATCGAGCGGCTCTGGCGTCTGCGTTATACGAAACGGGTGGACTCGCATCGCTCGGCGGAGGAACTCAGTCATCTCCGCTGGAGCGTTTTCAGCCATTTCGAGTCGAACATAAGCGGAGACGCGTCGTTGTTGGAGCAGTTCCTTCATGCCGTGCAACAAATCGGCTGCACCATCCTCCTGGATGTTCACGTCGGCATTTCGGATAACGCGGAATATGGCTTTCGCAACGATGCGTTCGCTGGGAAAGAACCGTTGAGCGAAATGGCTCACCAGGTCCTCGATCAGCACGTAGGCGTGCCCTGAATCCGAGGCCAGCGCGATGACGCGAGGCAGTACGCGGCCCAAGGGAATGATCTTGTAATTGAATGCCTCTTGAGGTTGTGCCGGGCCCGAGTCAGCTTTGTTGCCCGGTTGTCGATGCAACTCCTCGAGACCTGCTGCCAACGAAGCTTCGGGGTTGTTGACCAGTTGAACGCAAAGGTGCAGCTCACGGTTGTTGAGCGAAGGAAATGGCTCGAACGGCGAGACGTTCAAGGGTGTCAGAACCGAGAATATCTCTTCTTCAAACATCCTTTCGGCGGTGTCCAGATGCCGAACACCCGCCGACGCCATGTGAACTCGCCCGATGCCTGCAGCGGCCAACGATGGCTCGATTTCTTGGAGGAAGCACTGGTACTGGGTCTGAATCATGCTGCGAGTTCGGTCGCCGATCGCTTCGAGCTGATCTTGAACGGTCATTCCCGAAAGATCGGTCGATGCGACACCGGCTTCCCGCTGGAGCTGCAACCCACCCACGCGAACCATGAAGAATTCATCCAAGTTGCTGCTGGTGATGGCCAGAAATTTGAGACGTTCGAGCAACGGCAAGTCCTGCTGACGTGCCAGCTCGAGAACTCGCGAGTTGAACTCAAGCCAACTCAACTCTCGGTTGATGTAGTTTTCGAGGCTCGGTTGGCTCGGAGATTTGAGGTTCGCGTCTAGTTTCGGAGACATAGGACAATGAGGCTAGTTTACAAAATTTAGTTTTCAGCTTTCTGCGGTTGATTCTAGGATGCAAATCACATTTTTTCAAACTCGAAACAATCGCAACGCATTGCCAACTCCCTACACCTTGCCGCGACCAACGCGGCTGGCGACCCAATGAGCGCAGCCGACAACGCCGGCTTCATCGCCCAATTTTGCGACCTTAACTTCAAATTCATCGCGATAACATTCAAACACGCAGTTCTTGGCTACGCTTGAGATCAATTTAATAAATCGATCGGGCATGGCTTCCACCAATCCGCCACCTAAGACAACGCAATCCGGGCAAATCAAAAGGACGATATTACCAATTGCCTGGCCGATCATTTCGCAAGCGGTTGCCACGACTCGCTCGACTTCTTTATCTCCGGCAGCGATGGCTTCGAAGATGACCTTGCTGCGAATCTTAGCAATGTCGGTGCCGGCTACCTTGAACAGATTGGGTGCTTCGCCGCGATAGGTTAGTTTTGCAAGCTCGGCTGCAATCATGAGTCGGCTGGCTTCCGCTTCCAGAGTTCCGGTCATCGTGCCGCCGCTAAGCCGAGGTGAACTGGAAATCTTGATGTGTCCAATTTCCATACAGCTTAGTCTGCGGCCTCGCAGGATTTGTCCGTCGTAAACACAACCGCCTCCAACGCCGGTACCCGGAAAAATACCCAAGGTCGTCCGCGCTCCCACGCCTGCACCTGCGATGTGTTCACCATAGACTCCGGCGTCCACATCGTTCAGGACTTCGACAGGGCAACCGAATCGCTTGTTGAGGAATTGGCCGATCTTCACATTCTTCCAGCCCAGATTGACCGCTGCTTGGACGATACCCGTGCCCCATTCAACCGGTCCCGGACAACCGATTCCAATACCCGACAGACGGCTGGTTTCCAGTTGAGCTTCGTCGAGCACGCGCTGGATCGTTTCAGCGATGCGTTCGAGCCCACCTTCTTGACTCAAACCCTGCCGAGTCTTGCGCTTCTGCCCCGAGATTTTGTTCAATTTTTCATCGAACAGGGTGCACTGCATCTTGGTTCCGCCAAGGTCGAACCCTAGCCAAAATTGCGAGCCTTTTGGAATGGTAGGGGGCGGCAATTCGACGGGTGTATCGGCAGTGCTCACGCAGGTTGGTCCTTTCGCTAAAATTCAATCCATGGAATGCTATGTGAAAATGAACGGACGCATTATAATCCTTTAGCCTACTTCATGGTTGGAGGGCTGTTTTCCAGCCTTCCGATCCGCATCTCTACGGATTTCACTTTTATGATTTCTCGTCAAAACAGACTCGCGTTTCATTGTCTCGATCGAGTCGCCTTGGGGTTTCTCGTCGTTTTTTTTAGGCTTTTTTGTGGATCCCCTGCAAACGCCCAAACGGAGATTTCCGTGGATGGATCGTACATCGATTGGTCCAGCGTTCCGGTCCTTTATTCATCGCCTCCTGGCACGGGAGCTCCCGGACAGATCGATTTCGGGACGCTTCAGGTTGCCAACGACCAGGATTTTGTGTTTTTCCGTATTGAACTCGGCAAAGAGATCATCATCCAAGAGAACAATAATTTGCAATTGCTTATCGACACGGATTCCAACGCGTCGACGGGCTTTTCAGCCCTTAGCATTGGAGCTGAGTTGGTTTGGCGGTTCGGCCAGCGGCAAGGGACCGTCTACCGAAGTTCGGGCAATACAAACATAGAACATCCGGATGTAAAGCTCCGCACGGCACCCACCGTTAGTTCGTCGGTTTATGAAATTGCAGTCGGCCGCACCGTTTCCATCAGCGGTCAACCGCTTTTTACGGGTTCCAACATACGCGTCGCCCTGCGCGATGGCACGAGCGGTGATCGAATCCCACTGAGTGGCCAAACCCTCACGTATACGATCCAGTCGGGTTCGATTCCAGCCGAGCCAGCATCCTTTACACGGCTCGATGTGAACGACCTTCGCGTGATGAGTTGGAATACACGGCAAGATGGTTTGTGGGACTCCACGGCGGCTCCGCGCTTTGGCCGCATTTTGCAAGCGTCTCAGCCGGACATCATTTGTTTCCAAGAAATCTACGGACACAACGGTACCGAAACAGCCTCCTTTGTCCAGCAGTACTTGCCGGGCACGTGGTACAACCGTTCCAACAGTGATTGCAAATCCCTTTCGCGTTTGCAGGTTCTCGGCTCGTGGTCTGTGCCTGGAAGCAGCATCATGCTGGTGAACACGAATACGAAATTCGGCATTCCAACGTTGATCGTGAATTCTCACCTATTGTGCTGCGACAACGATTCCGGTCGCCAAAATCAAATCGATTCGCTGTTGGCTTTCATTCGCGACGCCAAACAGCCTGGAGGTAATCCTTCGCTTGCTGAAAACACACCTATTGTTATCGTTGGCGATATGAATCTGGTCACGTATGCCGATCAATTGGAGGCATTGCTTACCGGCGAGATTTTCGACCCAACCACGCATGGATCTTCGTTCGCCCCCGATTGGGACGAAACTCCATTTGCAAATCTTTTTGGAAGGCATAGCGACTCGCGAGAGGCCTACTCGTGGCGGAGCGATACATCCAGCTACGCACCCGGCAAGCTCGACTTTCACATTTATAGCGACTCGGTTCTGGATATTCCCAACCATTTCCTGGTCAACACCGAAGCCATGACCGCTTCGAGACTTTCGACCCTTGGCCTTCAATGGAACGACTCGTGGGCTTCAGACCACATGGCGTTCGTGGCCGACTATCGCTTGCATGTCGAGGAGCCCGAATACGCCACACTCGCGGGAAGTTTTCTATTCCACAATGGATGGAGCGGCACACCGTCCGGAACGCCTTCCGACGCGATCGACCCAAACAAGGTGCTCGTCAATGAAGGAACTGGACCGCAAGCCTTGACCCTGAACAACTTGATCAGCACGACTCAAGGACTTAACGGCTTGGGCTTCGACATCCAGGATCCTTGGAACCCCGCTGGAATAACCGCCGCCGATTTCGCGTTCCAAGTAAGCCCTCAAGGTGCATTCAACAGCGGCGCCAATCCGCCTACATCGTGGGCAACAGCCCATGCTCCTCAGTCAGTTACCGTCGTGCCTGGATCGCCAACTCGAATTTTGATTCAATGGCCCAATGGTGTCATCGCAAATCGCTGGCTGAGAGTAACCGTTTTAGCCAACGACAACACGGGCCTGGAACATCCGGAGGTCTTCTACATCGGACATTTGCTGGGCGAAGTTACTGAAGCCTCTAACGGCGTCTGGAATGTCACGTTTGGCGATGTCCTACCGATCCGTGCCGTGGTCGGCGCTCAAGTCGGACCCGGCAGCAATGAAGACATCGACAAGAACGGCACGATCTCATTCACGGACATATCCGCCATGCGCGTCAACATTGGTGCGGAATTGACTAACGTTACGGTACCGTAAATCGGCGAGCCGTTCGTGCGTTGGGCGTGAGGTTGAATTGCTGGAATGCTTCTTCCTCCTAGCGATCCGGCAATTGCTCGACTGATTGAACAACCGACCATCCAATCCTTAGCCTCCGCCTAACATGCAACTGTTTCTCGATTCAAGGCAGGCGCGTCGTTTCAAAGGGCATCATCCTTGGGTCTTGGATACATCGATCGTCGAGCCTGCCAGCCCGATCGAACCCGGGAGTATCGTCGAGCTCGTAACAACTGGCGGTGGTTGGGTAGGGCGCGGGATTTACAATCCCAAGAGTCGAATTCGCGTTCGCTTGTACCAGTGGCAGCGAGATGCGAGCTTGACTGACGATTGGTTCCGGAGTCAATTGGACCGAGCATTCGATAGCCGGCAACGATGGATATCTATGCACGGTCCGCTTGATGCGATTCGCTGGGTCAACAGTGAGGGGGACGGGTTGAGTGGGTTGATCGTCGAGCAATACGGCGATTACGTGGTCGTTCAATGGACGGCGCTGTCCATGGTCCGCTGGGAAAGTGCATTGACGGCTTGGCTCGCCGAACGCCTTAATCCTCAAGGAGTCCTCTTGCGAGTCGATAACGGCACGGCCAAGGCTGAGGGGCTCGAACCGCGAGACGACCTAATCGATGGACGGTTGCCCGAAAGCGCTATTGAAATCCGCGAAGGCTCCGTGCGATTGCAGGTGGATTTACTCAGGGCGCAGAAATCCGGTTATTACCTGGATCAACGAACCAATCGCGTTCGAGCTGCGAAGTGGATGAGCGGTGGTCCGATGCTCGACGTGTGCTGTTATTTGGGTGGCTTTTCTTTGGCCGCGCATCATTATGCTCGACCTTCGACCATAACAGCCATCGATTCAAGTGCTTCCGTGCTTGAGCAAGCCAAATCCAATGCACAGCTTAATGCTGCCGAGATTGAATTCGTCAAAGCCGATTGTTTTGAGTGCCTGAGCGAGTTGGCCAGTGCAGGCAAGCGATTCGCAACGGTCGTTCTCGATCCGCCTCGCTTGGCGAGCCATCGGGGGCAAGTCGCTTCGGCACTGCGAGCCTATCATCGACTGAATTTGGGAGCGGTCAATCTGTTGGAACCGGGTGGGATTCTGGTCTCGTGCAGTTGCACAGGCCGCGTCAGCCGCAGCGACTTGGTAGGTGTACTTGCAGCGGTTTCACATCGAACTCGTCGAAACATTCAGATTTTGGAAAGCACGGGCGCCGACTTCGATCACCCAGTTTCAGCTCAATGCCCGGAAGGCGAATATTTGAAGTGCCTGATTTGCCGGGTCGAATAGCCGCCAATGGTCCACAACTTGTCCGAGTCAGAATTTGATGTTCGAGGATTTCGGCTCGCCAAGAAGGCTTCGCGGGACACTGGCCTGAGAGCTAAAACGAACTTTAGACGGCGAACCACTCCTATCAAACGAAAATGGCCATGGTATGCCGCTCCATCGTCACACCATGACCAAAATGTCGTTGGAACAGATTTTCTGTTTAGAAATCCATTCCACCCTCCCAATCCGTGGTTAGTAGTGGTATCGGTCTCTTCTGCCGTTACCAGTGAACATTTCTGCTGAAATTCTTGAAAATGAATTTGACAAGGACATATTCCGTTTCAAACGAAAACCTCGATCAACGTCGCTGCGAAACTGCGGCAGGCCTATCGACAGAATCAATACACCGATACTTTGGATCCGCGAGGCATCGTCTAACCCGGTTCAATTCAAACGTAGGATTTGCCGCTGTGCATTGGTTCGCGGTTTTCCTGTCAGAACTGGACGCTGTCGCGTAGGGGCTGACAGGCGTAATGCGAACTCGCTATTAGGCCAAAACACGAGCTTTTGAACTATCGGTAAAGATTTCCTGGCCCGACCAATGCAACTTTGTCCGACTCATCTGAATTCAAGTCGATTTCAGTCGGCGATGATGTGCTGACGGGTATCGATGGAACTTGTGCTTCCATCAAGATCGAATGCTCGGGCAAATCGTTCGTGTTGGACGGAACGAGGTTGCTTTCCGCACTCGTTTGCGCATAAGAACTAGCTTGAGCCGCTGAATTGGCAACGCCAGGCGTTCGGTAACGATTCACGGGTGCAGTTTGAGCACAAACTGCGTGACCGTGCCGACATCCACTGGGTTGGCACAGCCCATTAAACGCATGGTAGCCGACGCCGGGCGTTTGGCCACAATGACCGCAGTGCGATCGACGAGCACCCGAGATTCGATCATTATGCAGCGCGCAACGTGCGGCTTGTTCGGCACCATAGTTATCCCAAAGTCCAATCGCACAACTTTGGCGGCCAAGGTAATCCACAAAAGCGTTAGGAACCATCCCACTAGGGTAATAGTTGGGCGCGAAATAGGAATTGCTGGGCGAGACCGGCATTATTGCGGGATTGGCCTGTGTCGCGTTCGCAATGATCCGATCAACCGGATTTGAGTTCGCGATAATCGTTTCGACCGGCTTCTGCGGAACGCCGACGTTGCTGCTGCCCGGCAATGAGCTTGGATCCAGATTGTGAGACCCAGCGGGCGTTGACGCTTGGGGTTGGCCGGCATTATCCTCATCGAAATGAATCGCCACTAGGTTTGGGGCTTGCGTGGGTGCATTAGAATACTGCGCAACCGCCGGCACGGCAACGCTGGCACATCCAAGTGCAACGATGCCTACTGCAAAAAAACGTTTCATCCTTGATTCCTTTTGTATTCCTAGGTTGACCGAATCCATGATCACAAAAAGCACCACGAACTATTCCCAGATTGCGTGGTAACGTAAACCACTTTAGCTGCGGGGCCGGTGCCGCAGTGGGCATCGTGGGTGCTCTATGGTATCATGCCTGCTACCTCCATAAATGCAAATGAATTGAAAGCAATTTTGCCAAGTGAATTCTTAGTCGGTTGCGGTTGGCCCGATTGGCGAAGGCAGGACGTTTGCGCAAAACTTTTGCCCTGCGTTCTATTGATCCGATTCAATACCGAATTACTCCACGGCTAAGCCCCAGAACAAACGGTCAATCGCATGACGTCACACGCAAAACCCGAACACTCTGCCTTTCCTGCAACCTCGGTCTCGTTTCGCAGCGAGCTGGTTCATCCCGAGGCATGGATTGCCAAGAGCGCAACGTTAACGGCGCACGTCGAAGTCCAAGCCCTGGCCAGTATCTGGTTCGGCGCGGTACTTCGCGGTGACATCGAACCGATTCGAATCGGCGAAGGGTCCAACGTACAAGACCTTTGCTGTCTGCACGCGGACGAAGGCTACCCGTGCATCGTGGGCCGACATGTCACGGTTGGACACAGGGCGATTTTGCACGGAGCGGTCGTCGAGGACGAATCGCTCATTGGCATGGGAGCGATTTTGCTCAACGGGGCCAAGATCGGCAAGCACTGCGTCATCGGTGCCGGTTCGTTGATCGCCGAAGGCAAAACAATCCCTCCACGCTCGCTAGTCGTTGGGATGCCTGGCCGTATCGTTCGAGAAATCACCGACGAGGATGTCGAAAAGATCCGCCTATCGGCCCAACATTATATTGATGGCTCTCGCGTGTACCGCAACAGCGAATTTGGCAATTAACCATCGAGTTTTCTCCTTATCCATTTTTGCGCAAAATGTCACTGCCAACACCCAAATACGAATTTTTTTCACGATTGGCCCGCATGGTGAACTCGGGCCAATCACGATCCATCGTGATCTCGGGCAACATCAACGATCTGTTTTTTGATGGAACGCAATACGTTCCAATCATACAGTTCCTGGCCGGCAAGACTCGCGTGGATGGTTTGATTCAAATCATCTACGAACTCAACGGACCGGTTCGGATGAACGAGGACGACAAAACGAAGCTCCGCGAAGCCTGGGCTGCGTGGAAGTCGGGTGTGGACGTCGGGTCATTGCCCATCAAGGAAATCAATAAAGACGAACGCAGCAACATCGACCTGCGCCGAAAAGAGTTCGATCAGTACTTGCGCGATTCGATCGGCAATGCAACGCAGGCTCTCGAATTCATGCGGCAATTGTGCATCTGCTCGCGAGCGGCGCTCAAAGAAAAATTGCTGATCTTTATCGAAGCGGCGGACA
>WPCK01411204.1_pt1 | contig 23623 bp, 17 predicted proteins | sample 5399851 | NCBI WGS metagenome assembly WPCK01 (sample SAMN12869471, study PRJNA574797) | sludge metagenome | isolation source: wastewater treatment of pH11 | place: China:Beijing | collected 2019-05-20 | reverse complement strand
GCACCCCAGGCACCCTTGGCACCTTAGATTTATGTGCGGAATCATCGGCTACATCGGTCCCAAGCCCGTCGTCCCCATCATCCTGGATGGGTTGAAACGTCTCGAGTACCGCGGCTACGACTCGGCCGGCATCGCGGTGGTCAATCAGGGACGGATGGACATCCGACGGAGCGCGGGGAAGCTCTCGAACCTCGAACAGGCGGTGTGGAACGACCCGCTGGAGGGCCAGTACGGCCTGGGCCACACGCGCTGGGCCACGCACGGACGCCCGACGGAAGAGAACGCCCATCCGCATCGTGATGGCTCCGGCCGTATCGTCGTCGTGCACAACGGCATCATCGAGAACTATCTCGACCTGAAGCGCGAGTTGCTCGCGAAGGGGCACGTCTTCCAGTCGGAGACCGATACCGAAGTCGTCGCCCATCTCGTCCAGGACGAGTGGAAAGACGATGGCCTCGAGGGCGCCGTGCGGCGAGCGATGACCAGGGCCCGCGGCCTGTTCGCGCTGGTGCTGCTGTCGGCCGACGATCCGGACAAGCTGGTCGCCGTCCGTAACGGCCCGCCCATCGTGGTCGGGCTGGGCGAGGGGGAGTACTTCGTCGCGAGCGACGTGCCCGCCATCCTGGCGCACACACGCGATGTCGTCTTCATGGACGACCGTGAAATGGTGGTCGTCACGCCGGACGGTGCGCGTTTCACCACTCTGGACGGCGACGCCCGGTCGCACGCACCGACGCGCGTGACGTGGGATCCGGTGATGGCCGAGAAGGCCGGGTTCAAACACTTCATGCTGAAGGAGATCGTCGAGCAGCCGCATGCGCTGCGCGAGACGATCCTCGGGCGCGTGTCGGTGGACACGGCCCAGACCTTCCTGGACGAAGTCGGCATCGACTCCGCGAGCCTCGCGGCGCTCCAGAAGGTGACGATGGTGGCGTGCGGCACGTCGTGGCACGCGGCCCTCGTGGGCAAGTTCATGATCGAGGAGCTGGCGCGCATTCCCGTTGAAGTGGACTACGGGTCGGAGTTCCGCTACCGCAATCCGATCATCGACGCGAACTCGCTCGTCGTGGCCATCACGCAGTCCGGCGAGACGGCCGACACGCTGGCGGCATTGCGCGAGGCCAAGGGCAAGGGCGCACGCAGCGTCGCCATCTGCAACGTGGTGGGCAGCATGGCCACCCGCGAAGCCGAGGGCACCATCTACACGCATGCCGGGCCCGAGATTGGCGTGGCGTCAACCAAGGCGTTCACGACCCAGCTGGTCGCGCTCTACCTGCTCGCGCTCAGGCTCGCCGAGGTCCGGAAGACGCTCCTCGAATCCGACCGACGTCGCCACATCGACGCCTTGATGCATCTGCCGCAGGTCATCGAGGGCGCACTGCACGCCTCGAGGGTGACCGAAGAGGTGGCGGCGCGCTTCCACAATCGCGCCGATTTCCTCTATCTTGGCCGCGGCGTGAACTACCCGATTGCGCTCGAGGGGGCCCTGAAGCTGAAGGAGATCTCGTACATTCACGCGGAGGGCTATCCCGCGGGCGAGATGAAGCACGGCCCCATTGCGCTCATCGACGAGGCCATGCCGGTGGTGGCGCTGGTGCCACGAGACGAGGTGTTCGAGAAGATGCTCGGCAACATCCAGGAGGCCAAGGCGCGTGGCGGCTCCGTCATTGCGGTCACCACGGAAGGCGAATCCCACCTGAGCGACCTGCTCGATCCGAAACACGACTCGGTGATCGCAGTTCCTGCCACCTCGTCGCTGCTCACACCCGTTGCGCTGACCATTCCGTTGCAGCTCCTTGCGTATCACATTGCGGTGCGCCGTGGCTGTGACGTGGATCAACCGAGGAATCTCGCGAAGAGCGTCACGGTAGAATAGAGAGGTTGGATCTCCTCTCGGCGCTCAATCCCGAACAGCGGACGGCGGTACAGCACACCGAAGGGCCGCTGCTGATCCTCGCCGGGGCGGGGTCGGGCAAGACGCGCGTCATCGCTCACCGCATCGCACACCTCGTCTCGGAGCGGGTGGCGCATCCCGACGAGGTGATGGCCGTTACCTTCACCAACAAAGCGGCCGGCGAGATGCGCGATCGCGTGGCAGCGCTGCTCGAGACCGACTGCCGAGCGATGTGGATCTCGACGTTCCATGCGCTGTGCGCACGTCTCCTGCGTCGAGAGGCACCGCACATCGGGCTCAGCCGCGACTTCACCATCTACGACTCCGCGGATCAGCAGTCGGTGGTGAAGCAGCTGATCAAGGAGTACGGCCTGGACGACGCCACCTACCAGGCGCGGATGGTGCTCGGTCGCATCAGTCACGCGAAGAACCGCATGGAGGGCCCGGAGAGCTTCGAAACCACCTGGAATCCACGCGACCGTGAGATTGGGCGACTCTTCACCGGCTACCAGAAGGCCCTCGCCGAGGCGAGCGCGCTCGACTTCGACGACCTGCTGCTGAAGACCGTGGACCTTTTCGACCGCGTGCCCGACGTCCGGGCGCGGTACGCGCGGCGCTTCCGGTTCGTCATGGTGGACGAGTACCAGGACACGAACCGGCCGCAGTACCAACTGGTGACGCAGATTGCCGGTCAGCATCGCAACCTCTGTGTCGTCGGCGATCCTGACCAGTCCATCTACAAGTGGCGCGGTGCGGACCTGCGCAACATCATGGACTTCGAGCAGGACTTTCCAGAGGCGGTGGTCGTGCGGCTGGAGCGCAACTACCGCTCCACGCAGGTGATTCTGGACGCCGCGTCGGCGGTGATTGCCAACAACCGCAACCGCAAGGACAAGATCCTCTGGACCGACAAGCGGGGTGGGGCCAAGATCACCTGCTTCCGCGGATCGGACGAGCTGGAGGAGGCCGAGTTCATCTCCCGTATCGCGCGTCAGTCCGTGCACGACGATGCTCAGGCGGCCATGGCGGTGCTCTATCGGACGAACGCCCAGTCACGGGCCGTGGAGGACGCGCTGCGCTCCGCTGGCATCGCGTACGTGGTGCTCGGCGGCGTCGGCTTCTACGAGCGCAAGGAGATCAAGGACGCGCTGAGCTACCTGAAGCTCATCCTCAACCCGCACGACGATGTGGCGTTCAGGCGGGTGGTGAACACGCCGGCGCGCGGCATTGGCAAGGGCGTGATGGATGCGCTCGAACGCGTGGATGCGGGACAGGTGTCCGAGGACCTGCCGCCGCTGCTGGCCGGGCTGCAGCCCACGGTGGTGTCCAACTCGCTCTGGTCGAAGCTGCTGACGGCGGTGGACCAGCGGCTGCTGACGCCGAGACAGGTCTCGTCGCTGGCGGCGTTCCGGGATCTGCTCACCTCCCTGGCTGATGCGGCGCGACGCGACAGTTTGTCCATCACGCTCGGGAAGGTCCTCGATCAATCCGGGTATCTCAGAGACCTCCGCGAGGATCGCAGCGAGGAATCGGAGGGACGCATCGAGAACCTGATGGAGCTCGTCTCGGCCTCTCGTGAGTACGAGTCGCGCGAGATCGAGCCATCACTCGCCGGCTTCGTGGATCGCCTCTCGCTACTCTCGGACGTGGACAAGGAGGAGGGCGGCCGTGACGCCAGGGTGCTGATGATGACGCTGCATTCGGCGAAGGGCCTCGAGTTCCCTGTCGTGGTGATGGCCGGCCTCGAGGAAGGGTTGTTCCCGCACTCCAGATCGCGCGAGGACGAGGCGGAGCTCGAAGAGGAGCGGCGGCTGTGCTACGTCGGGATCACCCGCGCCCGCAAGCGGCTGGTGCTCACCAGCGCCGCCAGGCGGCGGGTGTTCGGCGAGTATCAGACGACGGAACCGTCCCGGTTCATCGAGGAGATTCCCCCCGACCTCATCGAGCAGGAGTTCTCCTCGTACAGCTCGCCTTCCCGCGCGTCACGAGGCGGTGGCTGGGAGTACCGCGCGAACCCGTACGGCCGGTCGGCTCCACGCCGGCCGGATCGGGCTCGAGAAGAGACGCCGCCGTTCATGTACGAGGACGAGGACCAGTCGAGCAACGGCGGACTCCGCCCGGGCCTTCGCGTGAAGCACGGTCAGTTCGGCTTTGGCACGGTGATCAGCGTCGAGGAACTGGAGGACGACCAGAAACTGGTCGTCCGGTTCAGCTCGGTCGGACAGAAGACGCTGCGCGCCAAGTACGCGCGACTCGAAAGGGCGTAGGCCTCAGAGGCCCGCGATCTTCGTGACGATCCACTTGCCGTCGCGCGCGGCGCCGGCCTGGGTCCCCACCACCTTCGACATCGTCACCACCAGGTCCTTCTCTGCGGTCGCCCCTTCGGGGCTCTTCACCTGGGCCTTGATGGCGACGTCCTTGTTCACGATCTCGCCGTCGAACGCCGTGGCGTCGAACTTCGGCTGACCTGGCTGGGAGAGCGAGGCCTCCGCGGGCGCTGTGGCGGCCGTCACGGCAGCCCGCGTCGCAGAGAGGTTCTTTACGAACATGGCCGTGTCGGCGCGCCACTTGTCCCACTCGGGCTTCACCTTGGCCTGGGCCGGCGTCCACTTCACGGCCGGGTTGCTCTCGAGCTTCAGGATCTCCTCGATGGTCTTGAGGTTGGCATCGGAGTACTCCTTCTTGCGGCGCTGGAACTCCTGCTCTTCCGCGCGCGCCTTCTCCGCGGCCTCGACCAGCGCCTTGTACGGCAACGGCGCCCGCTGCTCGGGGCCGACCGAGGTGATGGAGAACTCCTCAATGGCGCCCTGCTGACGCGGATCCAGGGTCACCGTGGACATGAGCGCCGCCGTGGTGTTGTCGCGGTTGCGCGCCGCACGGAAGAACTGGTTGAGCATCTGCTGCTCTGGTGGACGCGAACAGGCGTCCATCGCCACGACCGGGAGCAACAGCAGCGCGACCTTCACGATGGCAGGAACACGAAGCAGCATCTCTGTCCTCCTAGACCACATCCGTGACTCTGTGTATCTGCGGCTTCGCCGCATCCGCGCACCTGCGGCCTAATCCGGATCCGACGAAGGCTCATCTGCGGCCGGCGGCTCCTCGGTGTCGGCAGCCGGCCCATCCGTGGCCTCGTCTGTCTTCGGCACGAGCGCCACCGAGACTACACGGTCGCCGTCCTCCAGGTCCATCAGGCGCACGCCCTGCGTGGCTCGTCCCGCCGTGCGGATATCGCTGCCCGGCGTCCGCAGAATCTTGCCCTGTTCGGTGATGACGAGCAACTCCTCATCGTCGTGGAGCTGAGCAATGTTCACCACCGGCCCGTTGCGGTCCGTAATTTCGACGTTCTTCACGCCCAGGCCGCCGCGGCTGGTGACGCGATACTCGTCGATCTCCGTCTGCTTGGCGTAGCCGCGTTCGGTGACGGTGAGGAGCCGGCCGCCGGGCTTCGCCACCTGCATCGCGACCACCTGGTCGCCCTCGCGCAGCTGGATGCCGCGCACGCCGTACGCCGTGCGACCCATGGACCGCACCTCGTCCTCGGGGAACCGGATGGCCTTGCCCTCGCGCGTGCCGATGAAGATCTCGCTCGCCCCGTCGGAGAGCTGCACCGCCATCACCGCATCACCCTCTTCCACGCCGATGGCGATGATGCCGCCGGCGCGGGGGTTGCTGAACGCAGAGAGCTCGGTCTTCTTGATGGTGCCGCCACGCGTGCCCATGACGATGAAGTGCTGGTCGTCGAACTCGCGGACGGCCAGCATGTCGGCAATCTTCTCGCCCGGCTCCATCTGCACGAGGTTGGCGATCGACTTGCCGCGCCCGTCCGCGCCGACGTCTGGAATCTCGTGCACCTTCAGCCAGTAGGCGCGGCCGCGGTCGGAGAACACCATCAGGTAGGAGTGCGTGGAGGCGACGAAGAGGTGGTTGACCACGTCCTCCTCGCGCGTGCGCATGCCGATGCGCCCCTTGCCACCCCGCTTCTGGCGTCGATAGGTGGTGATCGGCGTGCGCTTGATGTAACCCGTATCCGTGACCGTGACGGCGACGTCCTCGTCCGCGATCAGGTCCTCGATGCTGAAGTCACCGTCCTGGTCGATGATCTCGGTGCGCCGCGGCTCGTCGAACTTCGCCTGCACGGCCTTCAGCTCGTCCACGATGATCTGGAGCAGGAGCTGCTGGTTGGCCAGGATGGCCCGCAGCCGTTCGATGAGCGCCATCAGCTCGGCCAGTTCGTCCAGGATCTTCTGCCGCTCGAGGCCGGTGAGGCGCTGGAGCTGCATATCGAGGATGGCCTGAGCCTGGATGTCGCTGAGCCCGAACTGCGTGATCAGGCCGACCTTCGCCTCGGCCGGGTTCTTGGCGTTGCGGATGAGCGTAATGACGGCGTCGAGGTGGTCCAGCGCAATGCGCAGGCCCTCGAGGATGTGGGCCCGCGCCTCGGCCTTCCGGAGCTCGAACTCGATGCGGCGGCGCACGACGTCGCGACGGAACTCGATGAAGTGCTCGATGATCTCGAGCAGGCTCAGGACGCGCGGACGGCCCCCGACGATGGCCAGCAGGATGATGCCGAAGGTCTGCTGCAGCTGGGTGTGCTTGTAGAGGTTGTTCAGCACCACCTCGCCCACCTCGCCGCGCTTGAGCTCGATGACCACGCGCAGGCCGTCGCGGTCGGACTCGTCGCGGATGTCCGAGATGCCCTCGAGCGTCTTCTCGCGGACGAGATCCGCCATCCGCTCCAGCAGGTTCTTCTTGTTGACCTGGTAGGGAATGGCGGTGACCACGATCTGGTTGCGGTCGCCCTTCTTCGTGGTTTCGATTTCGGCCTTCGCGCGCACCTGGATGCCGCCGCGCCCGGTGACGTAGGCCTCCTGCACCCCCCGCCGGCCCACGATCAGGCCACCGGTCGGAAAGTCGGGACCCTGCACGAGCCGGATCACTTCCTTGAGCTTCTGCTCGCGGGTCACGCGAGGCGCATCCGGTGGCGCCATCAGCGTCTTCTCGATGATCCAGAGCACGGCGTCGATCACCTCGCGCATGTTGTGCGGCGGGATGTTCGTGGCCATGCCCACGGCGATGCCCGTGGACCCGTTGACCAGCAGGTTCGGGAAGGCCGTCGGAAGGACGGTCGGCTCCTCGGTGGTCTCGTCGAAGTTCGGGACGTAGTCCACCGTGTCCTTGTCGAGGTCTTCCATCATCCGTTCGGCCAGACCCTCGAGCCGCGCCTCGGTATAGCGGTAGGCCGCGGGCGGGTCGCCGTCGATGGAGCCGAAGTTGCCCTGGCCGTCGACCAGGGTGTAGCGCATGTTGAAGTCCTGCGCGAGACGCACCAGCGTGTCGTAGGCCGGCGCGTCGCCGTGCGGGTGGTAGTTGCCGATGACCTCGCCGACGATCTTTGCGCACTTGCGGTAGGCGCGGTTGCTCGCCAGGCCCATCTGCCGCATCGCGTACAGCACGCGACGATGCGCAGGCTTCAGCCCGTCACGGACGTCCGGCAGTGCTCGCCCGATGATTACGCTCATGGCGTAATCCAGGTACGAGCGCTTCATCTCGTCTTCGATGTTGACGGGAACGCGCGAATCAGTTGGCGGTTGAGAGTTCACAGTTGACAGTTTGGGGGCGTCAGATGTCGAGGTTGCGGACGTCGAGCGCGTTGTCCTCGATGAACTTGCGGCGCGGCTCCACCTGATCGCCCATCAGCGTGGTGAACATCTGGTCCGCTTCCGTATGATCCTCGGCGCGCACTTGCAGCAGCGTTCGTGTCTCCGGGTTCATCGTCGTCGCCCACAGCGTGTCCGGGTTCATCTCGCCCAGACCCTTGTAGCGATTGACGGCAATGCCCTTCCGGCCGAGGGCCAGGAAGTGGTCGACCATCTCGTCCAGCGTGGCGATGAAGGTGGGACCCGCGTCCTTTCGCGCCGACGGGACCGGAGCCGCCGCGGCCTCCGGCGGTTCCACGATCTCGCCGGTGACCTCGTCGATGACCTCGTCGGCCACCGCGGCCGCGTGGCCCAGCACCCGCACTTCGACCGGCGCCCGACGGAACGTGCGCACCACGTCCTTGATGTCGCCGTAGCTGGCCGCGAGGGTGCGGTACTCGCCGGACTGGACGAACGCCAATCCGACGGTGCTGACGCGCGAGTAGCCGACGGACCGGTCGTCCACGCCCAGGGCGTGCGTGTTGTGCTCCTCGTCCCGCACGACGGTGACGTCGCGTGACGGCGTGGTGAGCTGCGCCGCCAGGTTCTCTACGGCTGCGCCGTCGTCGAAGAACTGCCGGTCCCGGACCTCACGATCGAGCAGGCCCTCCACGACGTCCCTGGCGTGCCCGCGTCGCTGCACCACCTGTACCACCTTCTGGTAGGCGATGATGCCGTGGAGCGCCTTCTCGAGTGCCTCACCGAACAGTTCGCTGCCGTCGGCCAGCTTCACCACCCGCGACTCCACCGCACGGTGGACCAGGAAGTTCTCGAGCGCGCGCTCGTCCTTGATGTAGGTCTCCACGCGACCGCGCTTCGCCCGGAACAGCGGCGGCTGTGCGATGTAGATGTGGCCGCGCTCCACCAGCTGGCCCATCTGCCGGTAGAAGAACGTCAGCAGCAGCGTCCGGATGTGCGACCCGTCCACGTCCGCGTCCGTCATGATGATGATGCGGTGGTAGCGGAGCTTCTCGATGTCGAAGTCTTCGGTGCCTATCCCGCACCCGAGCGCCGCGATCATCGTCTTGATCTCGTCGGAGCTCAGCATCCGGTCCAGGCGGGCGCGCTCGACGTTCAGGATCTTGCCCTTGATGGGCAGGATGGCCTGGAAACGCCGGTCGCGGCCCTGCTTGGCCGACCCACCCGCCGATTCGCCCTCGACGATGTAGATCTCCGACTGGGCAGGATCGCGCTCCTGGCAGTCCGCGAGCTTGCCGGGCAGCGATCCGCCGTCGAGTGCCCCTTTCCGCCGGACCAGGTCGCGGGCCTTTCGGGCCGCCTCGCGCGCGCGGGCCGCATCCGCAGCCTTCGAGACCACCCGCTTGGCCACCGCCGGCGTCTCTTCGAGGTACGCGCCGAGCTTGTCGTTGACGATGGCCTCGACGATGCCTTTGACTTCGGTGTTGCCGAGTTTCGTCTTGGTCTGGCCCTCGAACTGGGGACGCGGGATCTTGACGCTGATCACCGCCGTCATGCCCTCGCGGATGTCGTCTCCGCTGATGGTGGCGTCCTTGAGGTCCTTCGTCAGGTTGTTGCGTGTGGCGTAGGCGTTGATCGTCCGCGTCAGCGCCGCACGGAACCCGGACAGATGCGTCCCGCCCTCGTGCGTGTTGATGTTGTTCGCGAACGAGAACTCCTGCGGGTTGTACCCGTCGTTCCACTGCAGGGCGATCTCGGCGTCGATGCCGTCGCGCTCGCCGCGCATGTAGATGGCCTTCTCGTTGACGATGCCCTTGTTCTTGTTCAGGTGCTCGACGAACGAGACGATGCCGCCCTCGTAGTGGAAGTGGTGCGACTTCCCGTCACGCTCGTCGTCCAGCGTGATGATCAGGCCGGCGTTGAGGAAGGCCAGCTCCCGCAGCCGCTGTGCGAGCGTGTCGAAGCTGAACTCCGTGGTCTCGAAGATCTGATCGTCCGGCTTGAAGGTGATCTTCGTACCACGCCGCTGCGTGGTTCCGGTGATCAGCAGATCACCCTGCGGGGCGCCGCGCTCGTAGGTCTGCTGGTAGACCTGGTGGTTCCTCCAGATCTCGAGTTCGAGCCGCTCGGATAGTGCGTTCACCACCGAAGAGCCGACACCGTGCAACCCGCCGGAGACCTTGTAGCTCGTGTTGTCGAACTTGCCGCCGGCGTGGAGGACCGTGAGGACGACCTCGGCCGCTGACCGCCCGGTTTCGTGCATCTCGGTGGGGATCCCGCGGCCGTTATCCACCACCGTGACGGACTTGTCGAGGTGAAGGGTGACGTTGATTTCGGTGCAGTACCCGGCCAGTGCTTCGTCGATGGAGTTGTCGACGATTTCGTAGACGAGATGGTGCAGGCCCGCCGGTCCGGTGGACCCGATGTACATCGCGGGTCGCTTGCGGACGGCTTCGAGGCCCTCGAGCACCTTGATGCTCTCGGCGCCGTAGTCCTGGCCGGTTTCCGGCTGGGTCTCTGTCTGATCTGTCTCTGACACGCCTGCTTTGTCCGTCCTGGTCACACCCGCATCGGCATGATGACGTAGGTGTAGTCGTAGCCTTCGGCGCCAACCGGCTTCATCACCGCCTGCGACACGTCGTCTTTGAGGTCGAGCGCGACGATCTCCGCGTCCACGGCATTGAGGAAGTCGAGCACATACTGCGCGTTGAAGCAGATGGTGATGTCGGGCCCGGCGTAGTCCACCGCAATGGGCTCACGCGCCTCGCCGAACTCGGGGCTGCTGGAGGTGACCTCGACGCTGCCCTTGGTGACGAGGAACTTCACGGCACGGGACCGCTCGTTGGAGAGCAGGGCGACGCGGCGAACCGCGTTGATGAGGCGATCCCGCTCGAACTCGATGTGCTTGTCGTTGTGACGGGGAACGACCTTCTCGTAGGCGGGAAACTGGCCATCGATCATCCGCGACATCAACAGACGCGGACCAATCTCGAAGAACAGGTGGTTCTCGCCACGCTCGTACTGCACGTCGGTGTTCGCATCCGCGAGCAGGCGTCCCAGCTCAGCCAGCGCCTTCCGCGGCAGAATGGCCTTCACTTCCTCGCCCTTCTCGGCGCTTTCCCGATCCGCGTGGACCAGCGCCAGGCGATGGCCATCCGTCGCGACGAAAGTCATCTGATCGGGTTTGAGCACGAACAACGCGCCATTCAGGTAGTAGCGCGTGTCCTCCCCGGTGATGGCGAACTGCGTCTTCGCAATCATCTGGGCGAGCGCCGACCCTTTGATCGTCGAGCGCGCGGCACCGGGAGGTTCCGTAATGGTGGGAAAGTCCTCGCGTGGAAGCGTGGGCATGCGCGAGCTGAACTGCCCACCCGACACCTTCACACCATTTCCGCCCTTTTCGGTCTCGATGTTGACGTCACCATCCGGGAGCGCCCGCACCACCTCGTAGAGTTTCTTGGCCGGGAGCGTCACCGCCCCATGTCGGGAGACCGCCGCTTCTGCGCGACTCCTCAACGTGACTTCCAGATCGGTGGCGAGCAGCGTGATTTCGTTACCGGTCGCTTCGATGAGCACGTTCGCCAGGATGGGAATCGTGTTCTTGCGCTCGACGATCTGCTGGAAGAATTGCAGTTCCCGCACAAGATCGGCTTTCCGGGCCACCAGTTCCATGTGCTGCTAGTCCTCTGGGAGAAAGAGAAAGGGCGAAGACAGTAAAGTATACAGGAATAAGGGGCTGTTCACGAAATTCGTCGTGCTTTTAACCCCTTACGTATCTGTATTTTAGGCTGTGCATTTTTCTGTGTCCGCGGTGTGGATGTCCGGAGCGTTCCTTTGGGGGCTTTCGCCCCATCCACAGCCGTCCACAGAACGTCCTTCCGGGGGCTGTGGACCTACTTGAACGACTCGAGGAAGTTCCCCACCAGCGTGTTGAACTCGCCACTCCCCTTGCGCAGTTCTTCCACCTTCTTGATCGAGTGAATGACCGTGGAGTGGTGCTTGCCGCCGAAGCTCCGGCCAATCTCCGGCAGCGACGCGTGCGTGAGCATCTTGCAGAGGTACATCGCCACCTGCCGCGGCATCGCGATTGACTTCGAGTTGTTGCGCGACTTCAGGTCGTGCAGCTTCAACTGGTAGTACTCGGCGACGAACTTCTGGATTTGCTCGATGGTCACGGCGCGCTCGTCGTGATCGAGCACGTTGCGCAGGACGTCCTGGGCCAATTCGATGGTGAGCGGCCGACCCGTGAGCGATGCATACGCGAGCAGGCGAATCAGCGAGCCCTCGAGCTCACGGATGTTCGACTTGATCCGGCTCGCGATGTACATCGCGACGTTGTCGGGCAGCGGCACCGCTTCGGTCTCCGCCTTCTTCTTCAGAATGGCGGTCTTCGTCTCGAGATCGGGCGGCTGGATGTCCGCAATGAGTCCCCACTCGAAACGTGAGCGCAGGCGTTCCTCGAGGTTCGTGATCTCATGAGGGGGACGATCGCTGCTGATGACGATCTGCTTCTGGGCGTCGTGCAGTGCGTTGAAGGTGTGGAAGAACTCGGTTTGCGTGCCTTCCTTCCCCGACACGAACTGGATATCGTCCACGAGCAGCACGTCGACGTTACGGTACCGCGCCCGGAACTCGAGCACGCGATCGAAGCGCACCGCGTTGATCATCTCGTTCATGAACCGCTCGGACGAGATGTAGGTGAGCGTGAGCGCGGCGTTGTGCTGCACCACGTAGTGCCCGACGGCGTGCATCAGGTGCGTCTTCCCCAGCCCCACCCCGCCATAGATGAACAGCGGGTTGTAGGAACGCGATGGCGCCTCGGCCACCGCGCGACACGCCGCGTGCGCAAACTGGTTCGACGGCCCGACGATGAAGGTGTCGAAGGTGTAGCGAGGATTGAGCCCACCCGGGATGAGCATCCCGGCAGGCGGCGAGAGTTCAATGGTCTCCGAGCCGTCGGCTTGCGGGACTGTTGCCTCGGAGACAACCGGAGACAACATGGGTTCGGAACGCTCCGTGGAGCCGGACGAGGGCGGCGGCCCCACCTGGACTTCGAAGAGCAGCTGCACGTGTCCGCGGCCGACCTCCGCGAGCGCCTCGGCCATGACGACCGAATAATGTCGAGGCAGCCATTCCACATAGAGGGCCGCCGGCACGTGAACCACCAACGATTCGCCGCGATCCGCCTTCAGGGATGTCGGCTTGAACCAGGTCGAGAAGCTGTGCGGCCCAACCTTGCCCTCGATAAGGGTGAGCACCTGATCCCAGATGGTTGCGGCAGGCATGGACGAGGCGGATCCTTCGGCTTTTCCACAAGGTTTTCCACAGGTGTGGAAAACTCATGACAGGGGTGTGACGCGGAGCGAACCGACACTCTAGCATGCGAGAGGGCCTTTACAGGCCCGAAGCGAGCCGCATACAATTGGAGGTTCGTTCCGAGGAAAAACATGGCCAGATCCAAGAAGGGCAAGCGCACGTTTCAGCCGAACAACCGTCGCCGGGTCAAGAAACACGGGTTTCTCGTCCGGATGGCCACCAAGGACGGCCGGCAGGTCCTGAAGCGGCGGCGCGCCAAGGGCCGGAAGCGGCTCACCGTGTCCGACGAAGGCTAGGACCGTGGCGGGGTTCCGCGCGCACGAGCACATCCGGGTGCGCGCCGACTTCGAACGACTCTACGACACCGGGCGGCGTATCCCGGGCCGCCTCATGACCCTCTTCGTGGCGCCCAACGGCACCGCGACATCACGCCTGGGCATCGCTGCCACCCGCAAGATCGGGTCGGCGGTGGTCAGGAACCGGGCCAAACGGCTGGCCCGGGAGTTGTTTCGCCACCACAAACCCTCCGAGGGGCTCGACATCGTCGTGTTGCCCCGCCGCGAGATGCTCGATGCGCCCTATGTCACCCTCGAGGCCGAATTCCGAGCACTTCTCGACCGCCGGGCCGAGCCCAGTGGACCCCGATCCGGGCGCAGCCGCCCGCGCGGGTCTCGTCCTCATCCGCGCGTATAAGTTGTTGCTATCTCCTTGGTTCGCAGGTAGTTGCCGGTTCGTACCGGGGTGTGCGGACTACACCGCAGAGGCCATCGCACGCTACGGCCTGCTCCGCGGCAGCTGGCTCGGCGTTCGCCGACTTTCCAGGTGCCACCCCCTCGGTGGACACGGCTACGATCCGGTACCGCAACGCCATCCTTAAGGCATCTGACAGAAACCCGCGTCATCAATGGAACGCCGCGTTCTCCTCGCCATCTCCCTGTCGTTTCTGGTGCTGTTCGTCTACCAGAGCTACTTCGCGCCGCCGCCGACCCCCACGCCGGGTGTGTCCACTTCGGCGCCGGGCCAGGCTCCGAGCCCTGCGGCGGGCTCTCCGGCCGATCCGACGGCTGTGGCCACGCCAGGCTCCGGGACCGCGACCCTCCCCACGTTCACCGTTGAAGAGGGCGAGTCGGGCGAGCGCGACGTCTCCGTCGAGACGCGTACTGTTCGGGCCGTCTTCACCAACCGCGGCGGCCGTCTGAAGCATTGGATCCTGAAACAGTACGAGAACGACCTCGGGGCGCCACTGGACCTGGTGCCATCGCCCGCCCTGGTGAACGACGCGTGGCTCCCGTTCTCCCTTCGGTTCGACGATCCGGCGCTGACCTCGGCCCTCAACGGCGCCCTGTTCCGCAGTGACGCCGCGGCGTCGGTGGATGCGACGGCCGGTGCCACGACGCTCACCTTCACGTTCCGCGGTGCTGATGGGGTGGTGGCGCGGAAGTCCTTCACGCTGCAGCCGGACGGGTTCATCCTCACCTTCTCGGTGGAGGTGACTCGCAACGGGCAGCCGCTCAATCCGGCCATCGAGTGGGGCCCTGGCCTTGGGGACGACAACGCCCACGCGTCGGCCGGCAGCTTCCTCGCGCCCAGCTCCTCCACGCCGGCACAGGCACTGGTGCACCGCGACAAGTCGGTGGTGCGGCTCGTCGCGGGCGCACCCGGCTCTGAATCCGGCCCGTTTCTCTACGCCGGCATCGACGACCACTATTTCGCGGCACTGGTCCTCAACGACCCGGCCACTCCGCAGTCGTGGAGGATCGATCACACGTCGTTCGTGGTGCCTCCCAAGGCCGCTGACGCCCCTCCCGGGCGCTATGCGGCGTTTGCCGTCACCTACCCACAAGCCCCGACCAACCAGCGTGTGTTCGTCGGTCCCAAGGCCTTCGACGATCTCCGGGCCATCGACACGGAGCTCGTGCGGGTCATCAACTTCGGCATGTTCGCGTGGCTGGCGGTGCCGCTGCTGGGCGCGCTCAAGTGGGTCCACCAGTATGTGGGTAACTGGGGCTGGGCCATCATCGCCCTCACGGTGCTCATCAACCTGGCGATGTTCCCGCTGCGCCAGAAGGCGGTGAGCTCCATGAAGAAGATGCAGGAGCTCCAGCCGCAGATCAAGGCCATCCAGGATCGCTACGCGCAGTACAAGATCACCGATCCCCAACGGCAGAAGATGAACGAAGAGGTGATGGCGCTCTACAAGACCAAGGGCGTCAATCCGGCGAGCGGCTGCATTCCGATGCTGCTCACCTTCCCGTTCCTGTTCGCGTTCTACAACACGCTGTCGCAGTCCATCGAGATTCGCGGCGCCGACTTCGTCGGCTGGATCAGCGACCTGTCGCGTCCAGATCCCCTGTTCATCACGCCCCTGATCATGGGCGCCACGATGTTCTGGCAACAGAAGATCACGCCGACCTCGGCGGACCCGGTCCAGCAGCGGGTGATGATGATCATGCCCGTGATGTTCACCTTCATGTTTCTCTCGTACCCGAGCGGCTTGGTAATCTACTGGACCATCAGTAACCTGTGGGGCATCGGGCAGCAGTACCTGACCACGGGAATCCCCACGTCGGCGAAACCCAGGAGCTGATTACGCACATGGCCAAGACGACCGACATCACCGAGTTCGTGCAGAGCGTGGCCGAGAAGATGGGTCTGGATCTGCGCGCGTCCGCTGAGGACATGGCCGACGGGCTGCGCATCAACCTGGACGGTGAGGACGGATCGATGCTCACCCGCCGGGGGGGCGAGGGGCTGGCGGCGCTCCAGCACATCGTGTCCGCCGTGTATCGCCACGACATCGGCGAAGGACAGCGCCTGGTGGTGGACTGCCAGGGCTACCGGAAGGGCAAGGACGCGGAGATCCGCCAGATGGCCATCTTCCTCGGCCAGAAGGCCAAGGACACGGGCCTTGCGCAGGAGATCGGTCCCCTCAACCCCTACGAACGACGCATCGTTCACATGGCGGTGTCGGAGATCGAAGGCATCGCGTCGGAGAGCATCGGCGACGCGTTCGAGAAGACGGTGATCATTTCGGTGAACTAGATCAGGGATCAGGTATCAGGGATCAGGGGTCAGGGATCAGGAACGCCCGACGCCCGACTCCCGACTCCCGACTCCCGGCTCCCGATCTCCGATCCCCGGCTCCCGGTCGTGTTCTCCACCGCCGACACCATCGTCGCCATCGCGACGCCGCCCGGGCGTGGGGCGCTGGGGGTGGTGCGGCTCAGTGGTCCGGATGCGTCACGCATTGCACGCGAGCTGATCGGGCGTGCGACTCCCCTGGTGTCACGGCGTGCGACGTTTGCACGCCTGAGTGTGCCCTCGCCGAGCGCCCAGAGCGCAACGCCCAGAGCCATGACCGACCTCGGAGACGAGGTGGTCGTCACCGCGTTCCCGGCGCCGCGCTCGTCGACGGGCGAGGACTGCGTCGAGATCAGCGCCCACGGCAGTCCGGTTGTTCTTGCCGGCATCCTGCGCGCCGCCGTTGGTGCCGGCGCCCGGTTGGCCGAGCCCGGTGAGTTCTCCCTGCGCGCATTCCTCAACGGCAAGCGTGACCTCGTCCAGGTGGAGGCGGTCGCCGACCTGGTGGATGCCGTCACGCCGCTCCAGGCCCGCGCAGCATTCGACCAACTGCAAGGCACGCTGACGCAGGCCATCGTGGCGATCGAGGCGCAGTTGTTCGACGTGATGGCGCGGCTCGAGGCCTCGCTCGACTTTCCGGACGAGGGCTATCACTTCATCGCGGAGGATGCCCTCGGCGCGGCGCTTGCGGATCTCCTCGCGAAGGTGGACGCATTGCTGAGCGACGCCTCGCGTGGACGCCTCGTGCGCGAAGGTGCGCTGGTCACGCTGGTCGGTGCCCCCAACGTGGGCAAGTCGAGTCTGTTCAACGCGCTCGTCCAGGCGAACCGCGCCATCGTGACACCGGTGCCCGGCACCACACGCGATCTGCTCACCGAGCGTGTGGACCTCAGCGGCTTGTCGGTGTCGCTCGTCGATACCGCGGGCCTGCGTCCGACCGACGATCTGGTGGAACAGGAAGGCGTGCGCCGTGCAGAGGGCTCGCTCACGGTGTCGGATCTCGTGCTGGCGGTGCTCGATCGATCGCGTCCGCTCACAGACGATGACCGGCGCATGCTGGAGTCCACGGCGAGACGACGACGAGTGGTGGTGGTGAACAAGATCGATCTCGATCCGGCGTGGGACGTGACGTCGGTGGAGACCGCGTCCACGCCTGTGGAAATTTCCGTTCGCTCGGGTCACGGACTGGACGCGCTGATCGAGCGGGTGGGGGCGGAACTCTCCGGCACCCCCGACTGGCGCGAGCAGACGCGCATCACCAACGTGCGCCACGTGCACCTGCTCGAGCAGGCACGCGCATCATTCGATCACGCGCGCCGCGCCGTGTTGGAGTCGAACGGCCAACTGCCGGAAGAGTTCGTGCTGGCCGATCTGCAGGACGCGCACGCGCACCTGCAGGAGATCACCGGTCGCCGGACGTCGGAGGATCTCCTGCGTCACATCTTCGCGCGGTTCTGCATCGGTAAGTAGGGATGTCGAAAGTTGACAGTTCACCAGTGCAGAGTTGACAGTTGAAGTTGGCAGTGGACAGTTGGCTTGCGGCAACGGTCCGAGACACGGCTACTGCTTCGTCCGCGACTGCTTCGTCTGCTACTGTCACTGAAACTCTCCACTTCAACTGTCAACTCTGCACTCGTGAACTTCCAACTTTCTCGATCGCCCATCCCTAAGTTCGATGTGATCGTCGTCGGCGCCGGGCATGCCGGCGTCGAGGCGGCGTGGGCGGCGGCGCAGATGGGGTGCGAGGTGGCCGTGTGTACCCTCTCTTTGGAGACCGTCGCCCACATGCCGTGCAATCCCGCGGTGGGCGGGACGGCGAAGGGGCACCTGGTCCGGGAGATTGACGCGCTCGGCGGATTGATGGGGCGCGGCATCGACGCGACGGGCATTCAGTTCAAGCTGCTGAATCGAAGCCGTGGTCCGGCCGTCTGGTCACCGCGGGCACAGGCCGATAAACATCAGTATTCGCAATGGTTTAGGGCCATGTTGTCGGCCCATCCCCGGATTCACTGGGTGGTTGGGCGAGCGGGGTCGATTCTCGTAGAGAGTGGTGCGGTTGCCGGACTCGCTATGGAGGACGGCGACCTGATTCGGTGCGCGGCGCTGGTGGTCACCACCGGCACGTTTCTGAATGGCCTCATACATGTGGGCCAGGAGCAACGTCCAGCGGGTCGCGCGGGAGAACCGCCCACCACCGCTCTGGCAGAGTCACTAAAGTCTCTTGGATTCCGTTTAGGTCGTCTAAAGACCGGTACACCGCCAAGGCTAGACCGGGAGTCCATTGACTTCTCCGGTGGCGAGCGTCGTGGTGTGTTCCACGTGGAACACGGAGACGCCGACCCTGTGTCGTTCTCGTTCAGTACGAGGGAGCGGCTGCGGAACCGGATACCGTGCTGGCTGCTGCACACAACTGAGACCGCCCACACGCTCGTGCGGAAGGGAATCCACCTCTCTCCCCTCTACAATGGCCAGATTTCAGGGATTGGTCCGCGGTACTGCCCGTCGTTCGAGGACAAGGTGATGCGATTTCCGGATCGGGAGCGGCATCAGCTCTACCTGGAACCGGAAGGGGTGGATTCGCCGGAAATCTACGTCAACGGATTGTCGATGAGTCTGCCGGCCGAGTTGCAGGAGCACATCGTGCATTCGCTGCCAGGCTTGGAATCCGCGCGGCTGCTCCGTCCGGGGTACGCCATCGAGTATGACTTCATCCAGCCCACAGAGTTGTCGTCGTCTCTCGAAGCGCGTCGCCTCAAAGGGCTGTTCCTCGCGGGACAGATCAACGGCACGTCGGGCTACGAGGAGGCGGCTGGCCAGGGGTGGGTGGCTGGCACAAACGCCGGAAAGAGGGCGAGGGGGGAGCCGGCGGTGACCCTCCGTCGAGATCAGGCCTACATCGGCATCATGGTCGACGACCTGATCACGAAAGGGTGTCTGGAACCGTACCGGATGTTCACATCCCGAGCCGAGTACAGGTTGTCGCTCAGAATCGACAACGCCGACCTTCGATTGACAAAGATCGGCCGCGAGGCGGGCGTTGTGAACGATGACCAGTGGGCGCGATTCGAGGGACGGGACTTCCGGTATCGAGATAGCCTCGAGAAGCTGAGAACCTCGCGCGTCAAGATCGAGGGAGACTCCCTCACGGCGGACCAAGCGCTTCGGCAGCCGGGGGTGACCCTGAGTGGTTTGGCGTCGGATGGCTCGGTCCATCTGGACCCAGCGGTGTTGGCCAACCCTACCGAGTCGGCCTCCGTCGAGACCACTCTGAAGTTTGCAGGATACCTGCAGCGGCAAGAGGAGGCTGTCCAGCGGGCACGTCGGCACGAAGATCGACGCATCCCCAGCGGCTTTCCGTACAACCGCGTGCCCGGGCTGTCTCGAGAAATGGTGCAGCGATATCAGGAAGTACAGCCTGAAACGCTCGGACAGGCCCTTCGGATCCCAGGCTCCACGCCGGCGGCCGTCGCTGTGCTGGGGGCGTACGTCGAGCGCCTGGGCCATGAGCACGCGTGAGCTCCGCGACCGGATTCGTCGCCGCGCAAAGCATGCCAACCTGCAGCTTCCGGAAGAGCTGGCGTACGGACTGGAGCGCTACTACGTGCTCCTGGCCAGGTGGAACGCCAAGATGAACCTCACGGCCTTCAGGCTCACCGCCGGCGGAGACGATGAGTCGGTGGACCGGCTGCTGATTGAGCCCGTTGTGGCGGCGCGGCATCTGCCGGCCTCGTCCTCGTCGCTCCTGGACGCCGGATCGGGAGGCGGGTCACCGGCGATACCCCTCAAGTTGGCCACTCCGGCAATGCGCCTCAGGATGGTCGAGGTCAAGACGCGGAAAGCCGTGTTCTTGCGGGAAGCGGTTCGTGAACTGTCCCTGACGGACACGGTCGTGGAGACGGCACGCTTCGAGGAGCTCCTCGCGAGACCGGAGCTTCACGAGTCGACCGATGTGGTTACGATTCGAGCGGTGCGCGTGGAGCCACGGGTGCTGACCACGCTGCAGGCGTTCCTGAAGCCAGGGGGCACGCTGCTGCTGTTTCGAGGGCCGTCCGGCACGTCGGTGACCGAGTCCATCACTCCGCCACTCCTGTGGAAAGCCACTTTTCCGCTGATCGAGTCGCTGCGCAGCCGTCTGGTGGTGCTCGAAAAGGCGCGAATTGGGCCACAATAGCCGCAGATGGGCCGCAGATGGGCCGCCGATGAGCCGCAGATGGCGCAGATGGGCCGCAGATGGGCCGCAGATGGCGCAGATGGCGCAGATGAGCCGCAGATGGCGCAGATGGATGAGCAGTGATTTGGTTATTTGACCAATTTTATTACCCTCACTAGTCGATTCATGAGTGTCGTTGCGGTTACCAATCAGAAGGGCGGTGTTGGCAAGACCACCACCGCCATCAACCTGGGGGCAGCGCTCGCGGCCGTTGGGCAGCGCGTGTTGCTGGTGGACGTGGATCCGCAGGCGAATGCCACGAGCGGCGTCGGCTGCAAAGGCGCGCGCGGCGCGGCGGGGACGATCTACGAGGCGCTGATGGCGGGAGAAAACCCGGACGCGAGCGCCTTCGTCGTGGAGACGGGCACGGAGCGACTGAGTGTGGTTCCTGCGTCACGCGAGTTGGCGGGCGCGGAGATCGAGTTGATCACCGTACCGGATCGCGAACGACGCCTTCGGCGGCTGCTGGATCCGCTGCGTGCGCGCTTCGACACGATTCTCATCGACAGCCCGCCCTCGCTCGGGTTGCTCACGTTGAACGCCCTCGTCGCGGCGGACCGTGTGCTGATTCCGCTGCACTGCGAGTACTTCGCGCTCGAAGGCCTGGCCGACCTCGTCGGCACCATGCGCCGCGTGCGAGCGGGCCTCAACCCCACACTCGACATCGAAGGCGTGCTGCTCACCATGAGCGACGAGCGCACGAACCTGGGGCAGCAGGTGGCGCGCGACGTCCGTGAGTTCTTCAAGGAGAAGGTGTACGGCACCGTCATCCCCCGTAACGTCCGGCTCGCCGAAGCGCCGAGCCACGGCATGCCGGCGGTGACCTATGACGCGCGCTCGCGCGGTGCCGAGGCGTATACGGTCTTCGCACGCGAGTTTCGCGATCGACAACAGGCGGTGTAACCGTGGACAAGAAACCAGCACTGGGCAAGGGCCTGAGCGCGCTCATCCCCGACGCCACCTCGGCACTCGATCAGCCGCGGTCGTCACTCGACGTGGACATCGACGTGCTCGAGGCCAATCGCTATCAGCCTCGCACGCAGTACGACGCCGAGCGTCTCGACGACCTGGCGCGCTCCATCGGCACCAATGGCGTGATCCAGCCCATCGTGGTGCGGCGGTTGCCGGGCGACGCGGGCCTGGCGCGGCAGCGGTACCAGATCATCGCCGGCGAGCGTCGCTGGCGCGCGGCGCAGATGGCGGGTCTGCAGCGCGTGCCGGTCGTCGTCAAGGATGTGGCCGATGACGATCGCCGGCAACAGCTCGAGATCGCGCTCATCGAGAACATCCAGCGCGAGAACCTCAACCCCATCGAAGAAGCACAGGCCTACCAGCGGCTCGTGGACGAGTTCCACCTGCGCCAGGAAGACATCGCGGCACGCGTGGGCAAGGATCGCGCAACCGTCGCCAACGTGCTGCGCCTGTTGAAGCTGCCGGACGAAGTCCGCGGCAACGTCGCGGCCGGCGAGATCTCGATGGGCCATGCGCGAGCGCTCCTGGGATTGTCCACGGACGTGGACCAGCGGCGCGTCGCCCGCGAGGTCATCTCGCGCGGCCTCTCGGTGCGCGAGACCGAAGTGCTCGTCAAGCGCGAGGCCGTCACCCCACCCAAATCCGAGAAGGCACCACGCGAGAAGGACGTACACACGCGCGCGGCGGAGGATCAGCTGCGCCTGGCGCTCGGCACAGAGGTCGTCATTCACCGGAGTCGTAAGGGCGGCCACGTCTCGATCGCCTTCACGAACGAGGAGGAGCTGCAGCGCATCTACGAGTACTTGACCGAGACACGAAGGGCACGAAGTTCACACGAAGGGCACGAAGGACACTAGACATGAATCTGTTCGGAAAGAAGCGGCTGACCGAGATGGTCAGCTGCGCGGGTTGAGCGAGTAAACTCGCCGCCGGCGAGCTCGCTCAGGTCCTGAGCGACATCCCTCCCTCATCGGATCCCCGTGTCCTGGTCGACTTCAGGACGGCGGACGATGCCGGTGTGTACGTGTGGGAGGGGGGACCGGCACTCGTCCAGACGGTGGATTTCTTCACGCCGATCGTGGACGACCCGTATCTCTATGGACAGATTGCCGCGGCCAACTCGTTGAGTGACGTGTACGCCATGGGCGGGCGGCCGCTCACCGCGCTCGCCATCGCGGCGTTCCCCAGGGACGGCCTGGACCGGACCGACATCGCGGCGGTGTTTCGCGGTGGGTACGAAAAGCTCCGGGAGGCCGGCACCGCCCTGCTCGGCGGGCACACCGTGCAGGATACGGAGATCAAGTTCGGCTACGCCGTGACGGGCGCGGTGGACCCGGCGCGGATGCTGACCAATGCCGGGGCCAGGGCCGGCGACATCCTGCTCCTCACCAAGCCCATCGGGACCGGCGTCGTCGGGACCGCCATCAAGGCCGCTACTGCCCCGACCGACGTGGGCGAGCGTGCGGCGCGCCAGATGGCGATGCTGAACAAGGCGGCGGCCGAGGTGCTGCAGGACGCGTCTGGCGTGCACGCGTGCACGGACATCACCGGGTTCGGGCTGCTGGGCCACGCGACGGAGGTGGCCGCAGCCAGCGGCGTCACTCTCGAGATCCACGCGGGGGACGTGCCGTTGATCGAGGGCGTGCTGCCGCTGGTGGCGCGGAGTCGGTCGGGCGGCATGGCCACCAACCGAGCGCACTTTGCCGGCCGTATTCGGATGGAAGAGGGCCTGTCGCGGGATCTGCAGGACCTGCTCTACGACCCCCAGACATCGGGTGGTCTGCTGATCGCCGTGGCGCCCGACCACGCCGCGGCCCTGGGCGAGAGGCTCTCGAGCAAGAGCGTCCCATTCTGGAACATCGGCCAGGCGGTCGAGCGTGCCGGGGTGTTGGTTTTGGTCAACTAACCAATCTCGACACCCGCCTGCTCCCGCGTGCTATCCTTAGTCGTTTGCCATGATTCCGGATATCACGACCCTCTGGGTCGTTTTCTTCCTGCTCCTCTGCACGGTCCTCCTCAACACGCTCATCTTCCAGCCGATCCTTCGCATCATCGATCAGCGGACGGCGGCGGTGCGTGGGGCGCGTGAGCTGGCGGAATCTGCAGCCACGAAAGCCGGGGCTGCGGCCGCGGAGTACGATCAGACGCTGAACGCCGCCCGCGCGGATGTGTATCGGCAGATCGACGACACGCGCCGTGTGGCGCTCGACAAGCGTGCGGCACTGCTGGGCGACACCCGCCAGACGGTGGAACGCGAGACGCAGTCGGCGACGGCGCGCGTGGTACAGGAATCCGCGGCGGCTCGCGCGGCGCTCGATCGTGATGCCACGGAACTGGCCAACGCCATTGTCACGCGCGTCCTGGGTCGCGCGTCCTGATTTCACGCACTGGGAGACCATTTGTGTCGAGCCGCCGCCCCCCAGCTTGTGAATTAATGCACAGAGTGCGCCGTGTGTCGCTCGCCCTCGTGCTGGCACTCGCCGTCGCGGCCGGCGCCGCCGTCGTCACCGCGGCAGCCGCCGACCAGGCGCA
>WPCK01134085.1_pt1 | contig 23626 bp, 12 predicted proteins | sample 5399851 | NCBI WGS metagenome assembly WPCK01 (sample SAMN12869471, study PRJNA574797) | sludge metagenome | isolation source: wastewater treatment of pH11 | place: China:Beijing | collected 2019-05-20 | reverse complement strand
GAACGGATCGAGGTTCGAAAGCCGGCCGCGTCCTTCCATGTCGACCAGCCCCGACGAACCGCACAAACGCAAACGCCGCCCCGGAGGGCGGCGTCTAAGCTTTTGATATCTTGCAGGAAAGATTGGTTGCGGGGGCAGGATCAGATCAAGACTTGCCGAGCGCGCAAGTAAAGATGGTTGCAGGGACGCGCTTCAGCCTCAACTTGCTCACACGGTCAGCCGCGTAAGCCTTTTCGATCTGAAGACCAGCGGTACAATCGAACCCGACCCAAGTGAGCCAACGAATTCAACTTGCCCAGACTGAGCGAGCGGTTGGACCTGAAGTCCAGCCTTCTCTTATTCGCAAGAGCACGTTGGACACTTCGTGCATTCATGGTTTGATCGAAGACCCGTCGATCGACTGGCGCTCCGGGAAGAGTGCGATGATTCGTCTAAGCTTGGGACGCCTGAATGGAAGGTCTGAAACCAGGACGGTAGCCGCAAGTTTCTCGCACAACTCATCCAGAGCCGCATACTCAGCAGGGCTGGGTGAATGTTCGGCATTCTCTATGGGCTCCAGCTCATTGAGTCGCATCAGGAGCTCCCAATCGCGGAGCGCCACGGCCTTATCTCCGGTCCCGTGGATTCCAACAACGATCCTATGCACTGTAGCGCCAGTGCCGGTGATCTCGTCCTCGACTTGCGCTACAAGAAGTGGCGCTGAAATGCCGCGAGCACGCGACAGGAACACCGGCTGATCAATGCTGCGCGATATTGCGCGATCAAGCAAAGGATGGCCAACTCCAACAAGCCTGGTTAGGGAATGGTCCGAGCGCATAAAGCGATCAAAGGTGAGTGCGTCGTACCTGTCGCGTAGCTCGATGCTCCCTCGCCAAGCCTCAGGTGTGGCGACTGAAAGGCCCTCGTCGCCTTTCGTAACACGACGGCCTGCCAGCGCCATGGCGTTGCGGAAGAAAGGTTCCAATGCAGGAAGGTCGAGTTTGGGAATTTCCGCCCCTGCCGACTGAAAATCGTATCGAGCGACATTCCCGAGCATTGCCCGCACTGTCTCAACGGCATCACGCCCGCCAAACTGCTGAGTACTCTGGTCAAACCAGCCTGCAAGGCCACTACCGCTGCGCATAGAACCTTGTGAATAGATATCATCAAAGAACTGGCTCCCAGCCATCCCGATGACCAGCTGGGAGATGTCCTCTGGATCATCCATTGAAGCGGAAAGGGTTTCCTGAATCCGCGCAAGTTTCTCCTGTAGGAGAGACCATATCCTTGCTTCCACCGTTTCTGGGTTACGCAGCAAGAAGACACTTACCGCACGCTTCTGACCGTAACGATTCAGCCGGCCAACGCGTTGATGCAATCGCATTGGGTTCCATGGCATGTCGATGTGAACAAGCACGGCACAGCGTTCCTGCAGGTCGATGCCTTCGCCGCCGGCCTCGGTGGAAATCAGAAAGCGGGTCCGACCTGCGTTGAAATCTTCAGCAGCAGCGTCGCGTGACAGCACGAGTGCCGTTTCAGTGCCTGCGGCCGAGGAGACAACTAGACGCTCGTCACCATTGATGAAGCCAACGCAGCCTTTTCCGAAACGCGCCTCGAGCGCCTCATGAACAAGTGCTTGCGTCGCCTTGTACTCCGTAAACAAGAGCAAGGGCTCACCTTCAGGGAGATCACGTTCGATCAGGTCGAGCAGCGTTGCAATCTTTGTTTCGCGGTCAATCTCGGTCGAGAGAGCCAAAATCTCGTCGAGGCGGGCAATCTCATCCTGCATCAGCAAGACTGCGGTCTCGCTCGGACGGGCTTCCTCGGCCTCAGCGATTTCATCGAAAGTCTCAGGTTCGCTGATGTCACGAGGCGTTGCATCCAGAAGGGTGTTTGCCAGCATAGCTCGCCTGCGCCGCAAAGCCCGAGTGATTGCGGCAATTGAGCTGGCCGCAAGCTTTTGCAGGGCGATCAGCAAGAGCATCCGGGCGGTCTGCTGGCGGCCGGAAAGACTTGCTGCATAGGCTCGTCCATCGATGATGAATTCGCTCATTGTATGATAGAATGCAGCCTCAGCTTCAGAAAACCCGTAGTCAATGGAGCGGGTTACCACCGGGCGAAACAGCTTGTTCCCGTCGAGATCAGTCACCAGTGCTTTGTTATTTCGGATCATTGCATTCGGCAGAGCCGAAAGCTGCTCCTTCATTTCTTTTTCCGGATCGAAAAGATCGGGCCGCACGAGCTGCATGAGTGCCAGAAAGCCGAAGTCCTTGCCCCTGTGTGGCGTGCCGGTGAACAAGACCAGTGAATCGATCCGACCAGCATCCTGGAGTTCGCGCAGCAAACCGTAGGTCAGAGTAGCTGCCCGCTCCTGCGCCTGGAAGTGATGCGCTTCGTCCACGATGACCAAGTCCCATGGCTCGGCTTGCAGCAGGCGTTTGCGGGGCTTCTCCATGCGCAGGGTGTGGAAGGACGCAACCACCTGGTGCGCGGTTTCCCAGAAACTGAGACGACCTCGGTCACTGTCCGCAGTAAACTCCTGCAGACGGATATCGAACATCGATTTCATTCGGGCCCGCCACTGCGGAACCAGCCGTGCTGGCGCAAGAACCAGTACACGCCTCACTCTGCCGGATGCGATCAACGGCTCAAGGATCAGCCCGGCTTCGATCGTCTTGCCAAGCCCGACATCGTCTGCAACCAGCCAGCGAATTGGCCATGCGCGCGTTACTTGTCGGCACACCCAAAGCTGGTGCGGCAGCAATTGGACTCGGGAACGCGAAAACACTCCCCATTGATCGTTCACCGAAGCGATGGCCAATGCCTGCGCCCTGCAGAGAACAGCGCGACTGTCATCCATCTGGCCGCCCAGCAACGCAGTTTCGAGAGAGCGCTGAAGGCTGATACTCTCGCGCTCGACCTGATGGATGGCTGTGCCGAACCGGGCCAGCACCGTAGGGCCGAGGTCGGCCACTACAAACCCCTCGCCATGTACGTGATGGCGAACCAGCTGATCCGCTTCAAGCTTCGTCATAGTTCGTCACCATGAGGTCGTCGTCCAGAACGCCGTAATCACTTCCAAGGAAACCGTGTCTTGCAGAGATCATCAGCAATTGTTGCTCATGCCGCCCATCGCTGATGATCTGCATTGGCAAATCCAGATCGCCAAAGAAACCTGCGTCGTCAGGGCCGAGGTGATCTTTTACAATACCGTAGATCTCACGGGTCTGGTCCATGTCCCCGGCCTCCCCCAAGTCAAGGTCAAGCTCGCTGCGACACAATCTGCGGACGCGATCAGAGGCTGCCCAGCCATAGGGATAGAGACAATTTCGTTCATCCTCACCCCACAGACCGGCGCGGAGGCCTTCCCGGATCAACCAGTTGGCCCCAAGTCCCAGACTCTGCGTCAGCGGTGCGCCTTCAAGTCCCCGCCTTTGCCAGATCGGCGATGCGCTCAACTTCCACACGTCTTTTAGCGAGATCACCTTTTGAGTTTGTAAAACCTTTGGCAGGTTACGGTAGGCATCGATGTAATCAGGAAGCCAGCGTGCCAGAACGTAAAGGTCAGCCAAAGCCCGACGCCACTGAGGATAATCAATTCGCCACGCGTCGGCGCGAGCGAAATCTTCAAGCCTGAGCAGCCATGGGCTGGGGTCGTTAGGCAGTTTAGCCTCGGCCATTTCCTGCCACCAGCCCGTTTGCCTCGCTCTAGTGACAAAGCTGCGATGCGCGCCCTCCGGAGCCCGGCCCAGAGTGCGAAAGATCGCCAGCGCAAAAAACGTGAACCAGTCCTCACGCCGGGATGCAACATCCTGCGCTGCCAGGTTACGCGGGTGGAAGCCATGCGGATAGACCCTTGCCTCGTAGGTCATCCGTTCCTTCTGGTGGTTCTCTTGCCACCAGTCGTGAAGCCGTCGAAGAAATGCTTGAGAGTCGGTTGGTTTATGTTCAGCCTCGGGTTGAACCCCACCGGACCAAAGAAGGCGCTGTTCAATGGGGTAGAGGATTCCGAGCAATTCTGGCAATTCTTCGGGAGCAACTGATTTCCCAAGCGGGCAGGCGCGAAATTCGTCCGATGTATTTGGGAGCCAACCGGGGCGATCATCCGCCAACAATTGCCCCAGTTCTCTGCCATGCCTGCCCTCGAGGATGTAAGATAGAACAGCGCACTGCAGGGCATCGTCACTGGCAAGCTTGGCCCACTGCGCGAGCGCGATTGGTCCGCGCTGAAAGCCGCTTTGGCGCATTGCAAGGCGGTAGAAAGTCAGTGCGGCGCCATCATAATCACGATCTGCAAGGTGCTTAGAAGGTGCAAACCCCAGAACGCGCCGTTCCTCCTCATCCCCGTCCGTGGCATTTTGCGGGGGCAAGGCTGCCGTGTGCCACCTCCCGTCACTCATCTTGAACAACAGGGACGATAGAAACTCCAAGAGTTCGCCTTCTTCCTGCTTGTCCAAAGACTTTACCAGATCGTCATCGACGAGCCTCCCAAGACGTTGCGCGAGATCAGGTGCGGCGCGTTTTTCCGCGCCGATCTCGTGGCGTAACAGATCGACCAGCTTGAATGATCTCGGACGATCAAAGCCCAAGCTTTCAATCCGGTCGGCAACCTCCTCTGCTATGGCAGCGCCGCCGATCACACTCATTGCCTGCCAGTCATTCAGCGAGGCGAGCAGTTTACGATCAGCTATCGCCCCCATCATTACGAAGCGAGCTTCATGAGCCCTCAGAAAAGGGCTAAAGGGCATGGGCAGACCCGTGGCCAGTGCAGAACGCTCCGCTATCAGCCTGCCAAAACCGCGATCCTTCCCATGCAGTTGGCTAGCAAGCGGGTCGCCTTGATCTTTGGCGAACAGTCGGTCGAGCGATCGTAAGAAACCTTGTGGGCCACGATCCTCTGACCTGTCCGACAACCCAGCGCGTTCGGCCAAAACAGCCCAATGATGCGTAACCAGATCATGAAGCTCCACAAGCCGCAGACCGAGAGTGCGTCCAAACTCGGCAAACATCCCTTGGCGCTCGGTTTCGCTACCAGCCAGGCGACCGCGGCCCGGATCAACCCGAAAGCGTCTCCCGTTCATCAGCCAGCCAACGGAAAGCACCTCTGCAAGCGGCGCCAGCAGCCACAGACGCGGCAAGCCCTCGGGCGCGGCTACTGGTCCCTGCATGTCCAGTGGCAGGAACAGAGTTGTCTCTTCGCCAAGGTCGAGAGCGAGCGCATGGCCGAAACCGCGCCCACCGAACGATACCAGCCTGATCCGCTGCGCATCCAGTTCGCAGAACTCTGCAGACCAGTCTCCGGAACCGTCGATCTCGATATGTCGGACCGATCGGCTCATCGCTGGCAACCACGGCGCCGCCTGCGTGAAATCAGCTAGCGCCCGTCCTACATCCTCGTGGCCCTCAGGATCTATCTCAACTTCGATCACCGTTGCCGGCCGCCCATGAGCGCTCCGCCTCACCGACAGCTCACGGCCCTCAGCCCATGCTTCTGGCAGCATACCGCCCTTGATCCGGCAGGACACGAAATGGCTTGCGATCGACACCCGCCTCGAAAGAAGGTGCACACTTTTGAACCCCAGACCGAAACGGCCAGTCACGTCCTCGCGCTTTTCCGAAAGATTCATCAACAGCATGTTGAAGAGATCATTGCGCCAGCCCTTTTTTATCCCTTCGTCAACATTCGGGCCTGGGTGGTTGATCAACCGCCCCCAATGGCTGACGGCCAACCGGTCATCGCCATATTCCAGACGAAACCGCCCCTCCGTAGAGACTGGATGCTGATGGGTCGCATCATCAGCATTCTGGAATAGCTCGAAGAGCACACGGGAAGGATCATAACCATAATCCTTGATCCGCTGTCGTATGGCGATGAGGAGTTCGTCAGCCTTCTTCGGGGATGCAACCTTTTCCCATAGCTCACGCTTTGCGGCCGGTCGGGCTTCTTCTTGCCTCTTTCCGGCAGGATGGGAATCGATCCTGTCCCTGTAGGCTTTTCGAGCCTCCCAGAGCCCGGACCCATTCTGAGGTCTCAATTCGTCCAGGACCTGCGGCAAGCGATCTTCAAGTTCGGCCCTCGCGGCATCGACTGTGGCCTGATCCAGCCGATCACATTCGTCGGCAAGACGGTCGAGCGCTTCTAGGCAAGCTGCCTGCTCTTTGCGGTAGCCGATGAAGACTTCTGCCAAGGTCAGGCACAGCATTTTCACATCAGCAGATGTAACCGCCGTCCCGGAGAAAGCCGCGATCTGGAGCGTTCGCGCAGCAATAAGCTGCTTGTTGTGCCAAAAGTTCTTCCAGCCGACATGGACGTTCCCAAGGAGGCCCAGAGGTTTGACCTCACCCGTCGGGAGGTTCGCAATAGTTCCGGTAAGTGTCTCGGTCGAGATTTCAGAAGGTGGCACCGTAAGTGATTGGAATTGCACGAACCGCGAAAGACGCTTGTCTTCAAATTTCTGTCCAAAGGTCTCTGGTTGGAAGTGCAGAGCGACGTCACTGTCAATTCTGCTCCAGATGCGGGCTATATCATGTTCGCTCACTGAAAGGCTTTGCCGCGCAACGGCGCGGAAGGGGTCGGTTCGCCCGACCAGCCCGACAAGAAGCAGCAGGAGATCTGATGGCACATGCGGCCGCGCGAATTCCAGGATCGGCTTTAGACTGGTTGCCGATGCCGCCAACAGCTTTTCGGGACTTTGCCCGTCAAGCTCTTTGCCGTTTTCCATACGACGTTGGTTGCTCGTTTCGCTCTGAGAGGCCGGTGTCGGCAAGTAGCCACTCAGTTCGCGATGCAACAAGTGCGTGGAGACAATCCCTCCGCCAGTGTGGGCGACGGCAGACGCGTCCACCCATGTATTGGCCTCAGTGCGCACCCGGATAAGCTTGAAGACTGCTTTACGATCAGAATCCTGCCACTGCGCAAGGTCCTTGAAGGCTGCCCGATAGACAGACCAGGTGGCAGCGCCCTTCTTCGGGTCATCAATCAAGCCTTCCAGAGCAGACAGGAATTGCGCTGCGCTCTGGCAATCGCCATGCCTGACGGGGTCAAAGGCCCGCAGGAGATCTTCTGCGGGGCGGTCAGACAGGCGCAGAAGCGCGGCAAGGAGCGGCCAGCCCGGGAGGCCGACGTCCACGCCCTGCTTTGCGATGAGCCCCAGCTCAGATGCGACCTGCGAGCACTCGCCCATTATCGCCACGGGCCGTGCGTCCTCGATCAGCAACATCAGCCGCTCCAAAGAACCAACTTTGTCCGGAATGACCCGACAATTGCGGAGAATTCTCTGGGCATCCGGATCGCACGTTTCAGGCGCCAGTTCGTCAATTGGCAAAAAGGACAGATCGCCTTTCTTCGCCAAAGACTGCCGAGCCGCGTTCAGAATGTCCGGTTCAAGATCCAGAATCTCATCCGGTGCCCAGAGGTCTCCGCGCCGGTCCGTGAGCCACTTCGTCGTATGGATTGCAGGCGGCAGGGAGGAGGCATCTGTTGCAAGCGCCCCAAGAATTTCGTGGGCGAAAGACTGTGGGTTTGATTGACGCAGTGCGAGTTCTATCAGCGATGCGGGAGTCCAAGGCGAGACAAGCCGCTCCATGCGAGCGTCGCTTGGGGCGTGGTTAAGGCGCCGCAGAATTGGCGCATGCCTAGACAGAGCAGGTGGGACGGGAAAATCTCCACTGACCCACCAGATCTCTGAAGCCGTCAGCTTGTGCCCATCCTTTGAAGGAAAGATCGGCAGGTTTCGCAAGTACTCATCGGGGATGTCGGATCGTAGCAAAGCTAGCACGGTCTCGTCGTGCAAAGGCGGCGAGCGCAGCTTGTCGATGTTTCGGTGGAGAAGCTCTCCTAGCTCGGCCCCATCGACCTGGGCAATCTTGACGTGCTGCAGTTGGTGTCCGTTTAGGCCATTCAGAATTTCACGGTCCACAAGCAGGCTGTGACTTTCGTCGGCGACGAGGTTAGCCGCGAGCTCGGCAACCGGGCCCATGCCATCGGCAAGTGCACATAGCCGGGTATGGTCATCACAGATCTGGCCCACCACCATGCTTCGCATGGCTCGGCGCGCTTCTGGTGCTTCCGTGAAGTGCTTCTGAAGATATCGACCACGCGCGCTCGCTGGGCCGAAGACACCAGACCCGACGATCAGCCCGGCGACGTTCTCTGGCGTAGCATCGGTAAAGCTGAAGGGGTGGCCGATGGCATCAAGCAGGTCAGCCTCGACCTTGCGGATGATCAGGGCCCCTCTCTCCGGTGCCGCTTCGTAAAGCGCTTTTACCAATTGCTGCGCCTGCGGACTGTCCCGAAACAAACGTCGCTCCCGTGACGCGGCGACGAGATCGCTCAGGCTGACAAGTGTGGCAAGTCCACTGCCGTTCGTGGCCCGCAGGATATGCAGTCGTCGGCAGGCCGGATCATCGAGGAACGCGGCCAGCTGCCGTCCAAGAAGACGGACAATGCAGAGCGCTGCCGCACCGGCCACCTCATGATCGCCGCCGCTCTCAAGAAGTGGTGCAATCCCGTGCAAGAGCGCGGTCGCCTCGGCTGTGCTGATGCTTTGCCGCATCGCCGCATCGGGTAACAGTTCCTCAGAAAGGCAAAGCGGACCATCGCGCGCCTCGGCGAGGCTGCGCAGGATGCGGCGCGAGCGACCCGCTGATTTTGGAAGTCCGATGACCTGATCCGGTGGCAGGAATCCAAGGATGGCGCGAAGATGGTCCTCATTGGCGAGGCTCGTGTTTTCCAGCAATCCCTTGCGAAGCAGGCCCAACAGGATCGGCGCGGCAGCCTGTCGCAAGTGCTCATCCTGCCCAACGACGACATCCAGTAGCTCCGCCAGAGCAACCGCGTTCCCGCCCTGCAAGAACACCCGAGGTGAAAGTTGCCCGAGCAACTCTTCGATCTCGTCAGGATGCCAACCAAGGTCACGCTCGCTGAGTGCAGCAGGACGCACCACCAGTAAGAGCCCACGCCCTCGCGCCCAGTCCGTGAGGCCCGGCAGGATCTCTGCACAGGTGAACCGGCCGCGCGAATTGGCGGCCGGCATCCATCTCAGCGAGGCGTCCGCCCGAAGCAGATTCCAGGTCGCCGTGATCTTGCCCTCGGCCTCCTCCAGTACTGGTGCAAGCGCATATTCCGCCGCAATGGCGCTGCGGTGTGTTCGGCCAAAGTCACTGCGCAGGAGCGCTTGCAGCAACCCGGCCAAGTCGTCATCCGAAAGCACACCTTCCTTAAAGGCGTCAAAGATCACCATCGGAACAAGAGGCAAAAGAACCTCGTCCCGCAGCAGAGCGTTCCATTCGCTTTGCACCGTGGCCGGGGCGGCACTCGAAGCATCGAAACCCTCGATGAACCGGCGGCCCGAGTCGACGAAGAAATACCCGTGCAGCATCAATCGCACAGAACTCCGATCTGAACGAAGTCTGGCCGCATTTGCTACTGGCAGGAACACAGCCCAGTCGACCAAGGTTTCCGTTCCGCTAGCTCGATCAGTCAGGACGACTGCGGCATGCACCTCGGCCTTTTCGGGAAGTATCTCCTCGCCAGCCTCGGTGAAGACGGGAGATTGCGGCCAACGCTCTGAGTTCCGAAGAGCATCGAGCTTAACCTGGGCACCGGAAACCTCGCGCCCAACATAGGTTGACGCTGCAGCACCTTGCTCGTTGATCACTCCCTTGAAGCCGATTGCTCGCAGTTCTCCGGCAGGATCAAAGCCGCGCATCCGCTGCGCGTCGGGGGCGCGGCCAAGACCGACGATCTGTTTGGTATCCCGCCAAAGCTCGATCCGGTTGAGATGACGCAGCCCTGCGAGCGTCAGATGCAGCTCAGCACGGTTTTCAAGAAACCCCGATATCAGTTCCTCGATCTGTGGTCTGTTGTCGATGAAGGTGAGTTTCGGCGCAGGCAGAATGTCGTCGTGCCGCAAAGGAAGCCAGAGCAGCAAGCCTCGATTGATCCCCATACATGCGGCAACAAGCTTGGAAAGATCCGTTGGGCCTATCGTGTCCCATGTTTTGGCCTTGGTGTTTTCGATCACCCCCAGACAAGGGTTCACGACTTCGGAGAACGGGATCGTATGCCCGAAGGCATGAACGATGAAGGCATCACATAGATGAAAAACCGCTTTCTGGCCAAACCCGAAACGGCCAATGGTCCCTGAATCATCTCCTTTGGCGCTGTCAGCGAAGGAAAGGATGCCGCGACCGTCCCTCTCGGTAAACGAGCCATCGTTTGACACCAGCAAACCGGGCACCCTCAAAAGCGGATTATCCGCCTCGGGCCAACCCTCATGCGCGACAAAACGGATCATTCCGGCTTTCGCGTCTTCGGCGTTCTGTATGAGTTCCTTCAGCACAGGAAACCCCGAGGAGTACCTATCTTTGAGGTTTGCTTGGATCTGCCGAAAGATGGCGCGCGGCGGGGTGGTCAGATTGGACATGGCTTCCTTGCGTTCCCGGCGGCGGGCAAGATTTTTTTAGGCGGATGATCAACCGAATAGAAGGTCAGTAAATCCAAAGGAACACGGCAATGTTGCGCTGCTCCAGTGGATCATGCTGTCTATGCAGTCTCACTCTTGGAAAACTGACTTTCGTCTTGCAGGGAGTACCTGGACAAGAGGTCAGCATCGACCGACCGGGTGTGCGTAGCCATCAATCCGCTGATCGTGGCGTTCGGCAGCACAGCGGTTTCGGGCACAAGCAGGTAAGACCAAGGTTTATCGCCAGCATTTCGTCCATTGGCGCGGTTTGCAATGTGGCACCACAGGGCGGCGGCATCGGCCTTTCTGACAACCTGCGCATTGGTCATTTCTGACGCTCGCTTCGTCTCAATGATAAGCTTGTCGGTCTTGGTCTCGACGACGAAATCAGGCTGATATGAAGCGTTATCTTCGTCATAGATTCTGAACTGGTTCGGCCCCGGCTTCATCCAGAGCTGCACGGAGGGGTCCTGCTCCAGAATGACCGCCATCCGACGTTCGGGGTCGGAGTCGAACTTTGCCATGTTGTAGCAGGACTTCGCGAAGCCGACGAAAATGAACCGCTTCATGTCGCTCAGGCGTTCAGGCGGACTGCGAAAATCGCGCATCGCGTCTTTTCCGCTGCCATCGAACGTCTGCGGCTTCAGCTGATCGAAGGCGGCCACCCGCGTGACGCGATAGGTGGTCTGCTCCCTCCACATGTTGAGTTTCATTTGGGCAACGAGGGCTTCTGAGATCTGGCGCGCATGGCCCTGAAGGATCGACCGGACCTGCTCGTCGTCGGAGTGCTTCGCCCGGAAGTGGGCGACCACCTGGCCTGCAAGATCATAGAGAATGGCCGCGTGAGAGTCGTAGTCGATCTCGGGCACGTCGATCAGCTTGGCGACGATGTAGTCCTCCAGCCGTGATGGGGTCTCACCTCCGGCTTCGCCCGAAATGACTGTTCTCTGCTCGGTGCGGAGGATCTGGATCAGGAGTTCACGCGAAAGCGGCTGGAAGTTCCAGGACTTCAGGTCGACGTCGAAACGCCTGAAGCCGAAAGAAACCTGCTGTTCCGGCGTAATGGTCAACATCGGGATGGCGATCGTCCGCTGAACGAACTGCTTGCACACCTCAGCCGTGACGGCCGTAGCCTGCTCGGGTGTCACCGTCGCGAACAGACCTTCATCGAACTTCTGCGCCGCCATGGCAGCCTCTGCGATCCGCTGGACGACCTTCGGGTCTTCGAGGTCCTTGATCGAGGACACCTGCTTGCTGATCTGTGGCAGGACCACGTTGAGGACGGTCCTGGCCAACCCGATCTCCTCGGGCCTAGCATACTTGAATGGTGGCGCTGGCGGAGCCTGGAAGCTGTTCGGCGTCGTTGCCACGCCGTCCTTGACAGATGATGCCTCCGACGGAGTAGTCGCGGCCTTTACTCCGGCAGCAGCCTGCAGAACCATCTGCTCGACCAGAGACGGCGCGGTCACCATGATCGGCTTCGAAGCAGGCACGTCGCCACCCTCGCCGATTGTCACCGATTTTAGCCTGCGCGTGACGCCGTTCTCTTCCCTCGCCCTCTCGATCAGTTCATTGAACCGCTCATGGGCGATGACGGTGAGGGTGTCGACAACCTCGACGCCCGTGCGCTTGCCATAGGGCAGCCGTAGGCCGCGCCCAAGGGTCTGCTCCGTCAGGATTTCCGACGCCGAGGCCCGCAGCGGAACGATGGTGAACAGGTTGGTGACGTCCCACCCTTCCTTCAGCTTGTTGACATGGATGACGATATCCGTGTCGCCGCTCTTCTCGATGTTCAGAAGTCGCTGCGCGTTCTCGTCGCTTTCCTCCCCTGTCAGCTTCGAGTGGATTTCGATCACGCGCCCCTTGTAGCGCCCGTCGAAGAACTGATCCGACTGTACGAACTCGTTGACCTGCCGGGCATGCGTCGTGTCCTGGGTCACCACCAGCATGAAGGGGCGCACCACATGGGTCTGGTGCTGCAAGGCGTAGGTCTCCAGCGCGACACGGACGTGTTCGTGGTAGTTCACGCCGTCTTCAAGCTTGATCCGCTCCAGCGTCGCGTCATCGACCGACTTCGGGTCGAAGTTGGCGCGGGTGCCGACCGCGGGCTCCTTGACGTAGCCGTCCTCCATCGCGTCCGGCAGTTCGTAGCGATAGACGACATTCTTGAACTCGGCGGACCGCGCCCCGACGCTCTTGGGCGTCGCGGTCACCTCGAGGCCGAGGATCGGCTTCAACTCGGCAATCGCCTTGGCCCCGGCCGAGGCTCGATAGCGATGCGCCTCGTCCATCAGCAGCACAAGGTCGTCGAGGCCAGACAGATAGGCGAAGTAGCTGTCCCCGATGTATTCCTGCAGGCGCTTGATCCGGGGCGCGTTGCCGCCCCGCACCTCGGAGTTGATCTTCGAGATGTTGAAGATATTGATGATCGCCCCTTCGCGACCGAACAGGTCGGCCCCACGGACACCGCGCCCTTCCTCGTAGTTCTCGGCGTTGACGATCAGCGGCGCCTGGTGCGCGAAGGCCTCGATCCCGCGAAACACGTATTTCGGGCTGGTCGGCTGGAAATCGGTCAAGAGCTTTTCGTAGATCGTCAGGTTCGGGGCCAGAACGAAGAAGTTCCGGCTCTTCCCGATCATGTAGAGATAGCTGATGAACGCCCCCATCAGCCGCGTCTTGCCCACGCCGGTGGCAAGCGCGAAGCAGATCGAGGGGAAGTCGCGCTCGAACTCCTCGAACCGGGCGTCGGGCAGCGGGCCATAGACCTGGCGCACGGCATCGCGGGCGGCCGCGACATCGGTATCCTTGGACGGGGCGATCAGGTCGACGATGTCGTCCAGCCGCCGCAGGGCTTCGGCCTGCGGTTTGCGCAGGGACAGGCGTTGGGTGATCTGGATGACGGCGCGCTTGGGGTCGATTTCCCGCATCCTCAACCCTCCGCCTCGTCGGCGAACAGGTCGCCGGTGGACGTGTCAGTCTTGCTGGCGCGTCTCGGCGACGGGCCTGCGTCTTCCTCATCCTCCTCCTGCATCATCGGCAGGGAGCTGATCTTCAGCGAGTAGTCGTCCTTGCCCCATTCGCAGCGGTCCAGCACGGCGCCGGGGATCTTGCGGATGGTCAGGTTCGACAGGGCACTGGTGCCCGCCTCTTCATAGGCCGAGCAGCAGATCAGCAGGCTGCGGTGTTCGCCCACCTCGTCCGACAGGGCGCGCAGCTGGGCGCCGGTCAGGCTGTTGGTGGTGACGTAGATGTAGGATGTCTCGGAACTGTGGCCGTGCATCCAGAAATGCTCGGTCGAGGGGGCGTAGGTGTAGTTGAAATGCTTGCACATCGCCTCGGCCAGCATGGCCGGGTTGTATTCCGCGCGGATGACCCAGTTGCCCCAGGCGTCCTTTTCCATCAGCGACGGGGCAAGGCGGGCGAAGCGGTAGCCACCGCCGCCCTTCCAGCCCGTGGCCTCGGTCACGCCGCCCTTGTCGGAGCCGTCGATCACCTTTTGCAGGCGCGGCACGATATGGGTTTTTGCATGGTCGCCCAGTTCGACCATGATCCAGCGGCGGCCCATCTTGTGTGCCACGGCGCCGGTGGTGCCGGAGCCGGCGAAGGAATCGAGGATAAGGTCGCCAGGATTCGAAGAAATGTGGATGATTCTTTCGAGCAGTTGCTCAGGCTTTGGCGTCGCAAACGGCTCGATATCAGGCAACAGTTTCCGCAAGTGATCGCGTTTTGCGCCTTGATTTGAGTTGACTTCCGACGATGGCCACCAAGTGCGTGGAACCAGGCCGTCCTGAACGTCTGTTAGATACTTCTTCACAATCGGAAGGCTGTCTCCATCTTTGCCAAAATATACTCGATTTTCTTCGAGAGCCTTGGCAAAACTTGCTGGACTAAATCTCCAATAGTTTCCTTTAGGCGGCACCACTTTTCGCCCAGATGGAAGTGTCACTTCATATCGAAGGTTTTCACTTCCGCTCTTTGCGGTGCTATCCGCCCCTTGGATCCAGGGCCCCCGGGGATCATTGTCCGGATTCTGATATCGCGCAATCTGCGATTCACTCCTAGGTAGTAAATTCCGCGTTGACTTCCAAGTATCAAGGTTTGCAGCGTAGGCTAGAATATGATCATGCGCGCTTGAAATGTAAGTGTCGTTCTTTCTGCCCGCAGTTTTCTCCCAAACCACATTTGCAATGAAGTTCTTGCGGCCAAAGACTTCATCACAAACGACCTTAAGGTAGTGCGACTCGTTATCGTCCACTGTTATCCAAATTGAGCCGTCGTTTGTCAGAAGATTTTTGAGTATTTCTAGTCGATCACGCATCATTCCAAGCCACATGGAATGCTCAAGCCCGTCATCATAGTGTTCAAAAGCCGCACCAGTATTGTAGGGCGGATCAATAAAGATGCACTTCACATTGCCCCGAAACGACAGGTCCGTTTCCAGCGCCTTCAACGCCAGCAGGTTGTCCCCATGGATCAGCAGATTCTCGAAGATATCGCCATCCCGCCGCGCCTTGGCGTGGTAGGAGAACTCGGGCTCTTCGATCAGGATGCGCGGTTCCAGCCGGGGGCGGATGTCCTTGCCAATCCAGGTGAGTTCGAGCTTGGTTTTGGCGGCCATCAGACAAGGCTCCATCTTATTGTAAACAGTGTGGTCAATGCGGGCGTCAGGTTCAACTGATCGGCAATCTCGTCCAGCATCCGCTCGCGCTCGTCATCGATTTCGCGCAGACGGGTGTAAAGCTGGTGCTGCAGATCGTCGACCTGCCGCTGGATCTGCTTGGCCTCGCGCTGCAGCTCCAGCTTGGCCTCAAGGCCAGATGTCGCCCGCGCCAGCTTCTTCTTCTCGTTGGCTTCCTTGCTCAGCGCCTTGATCTGCTGATCAAAGGACACCTTGGCATCGTCGCGCCAGGCGTCGAGGCGTTCTTCCTCTTCGTTCAGGAACTCGCCCAGCCGCTCCTGCGCGCGGGCGACCACATGGGTCTGCCGTTCCGCCATGACGCCTGACAGGTGCGCGTCGGGCATGTCCCCGACCGCAGCCCCCGCAACCTCGGCCGGAACCTGCAACAGACGCTCGACCGTTTCGGAATGAACCTCGTGGCCCTCGTCGGTGAAGGCGGCGCAGATGATCTCGTCATAGGTCTTGGCCGGGGTGTGCAGGGTCAGCCGCGCGACCCGCATCCAGCCAGACTGCCCCCGCAGTTCGGCCACATCCGCCAGATTGCCGGGATACGCCGCATAGTCGAACCGCAAGGACGCGGGTTCCAGCGGCCGTTCCTTGGCCTGCGCGATCAGGCGGTCGGCCAGACCACCATCGGCCAGCCGGAAGAACCGCCAGCCGCGATCGTCAGCCTCTGGCCATTCGGTCGACCATGTTTCGCCCGCATAATCGAAGCGTTGGGCGTGGTCGTCATGGAAGCGGGCGTCGGGCAGTTCCGCCCGCGCAAGGCCAAGAAGCGCCCGCTTGAAATCGCCAATGGCTGAAACGACCGCCTCGCGGCGTCCCAGCAGGCGTTCGATCACCCGGTCGTCCATCTCGGAGAGAAGCTTGTTGCGCGCGTCTTTCTTTGCCTCGTCGATCTCGACGCTGAATTCGGCCTGAAGGCGGTCGAAGGCGGCGTTGATCTCGTCATTGGTCCGGCAGGACTGCACGATGTCGAGGATGCGCCGCTCGATGTCCACACCGGATTCGATGGCGCCAAGGACCTCGTCCGAGGATCCGAAGACGCCTTCGAACAGCTTGAACTTCTGTTCCAGCAGCTGGTGGATGCGCGCCTCGGCGTGGTTCTTGCGGTTCAGGAAGTTGATGACGGTGACGTCGATCTTCTGGCCATAGCGGTGGCAGCGCCCGATCCGCTGCTCGACGCGTTGCGGGTTCCAGGGCAGGTCGTAGTTGATCAGCAGGGAACAGAACTGAAGGTTGATGCCTTCGGCTCCGGACTCGGTGGCGATCAGGATGGTCCGGTCGTTGCGGAAGGCGTCGACGATGGCGGCCTTCATGTCGGCGGTCTTTGACCCCGACACGGCTTCTGTTCCGCGATGCCTGTCGAGCCACCCCTTGTAGATAGCGTTGCTGTCCTTGTCGGAGTTGGAGCCGTTCAGAACGACTGTCTGGCCGGGGAAGCCGTTCGCCTCGAGCAGGTCGCGCAGGTAGGACTGGGTGCGGACGGACTCGGTGAAGATCACCGCCTTGCGCTGCCCACCTTTGCTCACGATCTCGGTCAGGACATGCGGCAGGCATTCGAGCAAGGCCCGGCCCTTGGCATTGTCCGCGATGGAGATGGCCAGATCGCGATAGCGAGTCAGTTCGTCGATCTCGGCCTGCAACTTCTTGGGATCGATGCGCTCGATGGCGTCGTCATCGTGATCCTCGACGGCATCCGCTTCGGCGCCCCCGCCCGCATCGCGCCAGTCTTCCGCTTCCTCGGCAAAGCCATCGATGTCGGCGAGCGTCTCGTCATCGACGATGAGCTTGCCCTGTAGTCGCTTGACCATCTTGTCGAGGGTTTGGGCCACGGCGAAGGACGACGATCCGAGGATCTTCCGCAGCATCAGCGTCACGAGATGCCGCCCGTTTTGCCCCAGCGCGATCGTGTCGGTCCTCTGGAGATAGGCCGACATCAGGTCATAGAGGTCGGTCTCCAGCCGGGCGGGGGTGAAGTCGAAGGTCTTGGCAAGGCGGTTGGTGTAGTTGATCAGGCCCGCCTTTTGAACCTGACGGCGAAGCGTGCGCTTGCAGATCGGCTCAAGGCGGCGCGCCAGCAGCGCCTGCGAGGCAACCTCTTCCCGCCCACCGAACTCGGCGCGGAAGGCCTGTTCTGACCCGAAATAGGTATCGTCGATGATGCTGATCAGCCCAAACAGCTCCATCAGGTTGTTCTGGAGCGGTGTGGCCGTGAGTAGGAGCTTCTGACGACCGGCCAACGCGTCCCTCAGGACAGCAGCCCGAGAGGTTTCCGCGGCCCGGTAGACGTTTCGGAGTTTGTGGGCTTCGTCGAACACGACCAGATGCCACGGGACCATCCGGATGGCGTCAGCCATTCGGGCTGCAAATTCGTAGGAGAGGATGATGACGCCTTCGGCTCGACCAATAGGGCTTGGACGCCCAGCGGCCTTGATCTCCTTGAGCCTTTTGGCATCGAGGATTTCGGAAGGCAGTGAGAACTTCTCCATGAGTTCCGCGGCCCACTGTTTGCGGAGGGAAGCCGGGACTACTAGGAGCAGGTTGCGTTGCCGGCTCCACCAGTACTGGCTCAATACCAGGGCAGCCTCGATCGTCTTGCCGAGGCCGACTTCGTCAGCAAGCAGAACTCCTTTTGACAAGGGTGATCTGAGCGCGAACATGGCCGCATCGACCTGGTGAGGGTTGAGATCCACACGTGCCGAAGAAAGGGACTGAGTGAGCGCGTCACCGTCCTCGAAGCCTTCCCGGGTCAGGAAGTGGGCGAAATACTTCGCCTGATACTGACTAAAGCTTCGCTGCACCGTGCTTAGCCCTCCTGCTCTTCTTGCCTGGGCTCTTGATTGCTCTTGCCCGACCGCAGCGCTTGTTCGGCAAGCCGCTCATATTCTTCGACCGCCACGACCACGACTACCCCCCTGCCGTGCTTTTCGATCATCACCGGCTCAGCGCGTGCAGTGTCGATCAATAACCCGAATGCATTTTTGGCCTCTCTAGCGGACATAGTTCGCATGACAGCGTCCTTTCGAGACAATTTAGCTACCCTTTGAATCGCTCACGAAAGCCATACCGGCTTACAACAGCACGTTACGGGAGTGCTATTTTGTCCATTATGGCCACATATGGCAAGCTTGGAACAGCGACTGATCGGGGGGTTGTTCTACTGCGTCCAGGCTAGCTGAGAAGAAACCCTTAGGGAGCGCTAACTTGATGGGGCGCGCTTCGCCATTGAACGCGCCATGCTCAGCAGCCGACGGCTCGCCGGGTTGTCGTTGCGTGCCGACCAGACCACGCTGAACGGCAGGACCTCTCCCGCGAGCTGCCGATACACAATGCCCCGGAGCTGTGCGCCGATGGTGGCCTCGCTCGTCAGGGTAAGTCCCTGCCCAAGGGCGACCAGCGACAGGAGGTTGTCACGGCCGACCTTCTGGAACTGGATGTCAGGGTGGCGCCCGAGGTCGGAAAGATGCGCGACGAGGTAGTCGTGAATTTCCGGGCCCGGCGGGGCGTCACTGACAATGAAGGGCTCGCGGGCGATGTCCGACCATGCCAGGGCGGCCTTGGCTGCGAGGGGGTGACCTTCGGGCAGGACGACAAAGACATGCTCGAACCAGAGCTGCTCTGTTTCGCATCCATCCCAGGGACCTGCCCCGGTGACAAAGGCCGCGTCGAGTTCAAGGTTGCGCACGGCCGCGACATGTTCGGCCGGGTCGCCGTCGGCCAGATGGACCCGGACCTTGGGATGCTGTCGTCCAAAGGCGCTCAGCAGGTCGAACAGGAACCCCGAAGCAAGTGAGGAGAAGATGCCGACCTTGAGGACCCCTTCCTCCGCCCGGCCGATCGAGGCAACGCGCGTGACGCCGATGTCGATCTGACGCAAGGCATGACGGGCGCTCGGCATGAACTCCTGCCCTGCGACAGTCAGGCGGACGCCGCCGTGCGATCGTTGGAACAGAGAGGCACCAAGGTCATCCTCGAGATCCCGGATACGCCGGCTGATCGAGGACTCCTGGATGGACAGGGCTGCGGCCGCCTTGCGGAAGCTGCCGTAATCGGCGGCGGCAACGAAGTATCTGAGTTGCCGGAGCCTGACGGGAGCCCTTCCCCCGGTCATTGAAGCAAGCCGCGCCGGGGCGGTGTCACCAGAACGGCCTTGACTGTCCCGGTCCCCAGCCATGTCGGTTCATCCGGAGCCGCGACCGGCGACCAGACGACGGGCCATAAGGGTGATCCCATAATCCCGCGCGTTCAACAGGCAACCGACTTCGCGCTGGCCGATCCGGTTTGTCCCCATAACTCGCGGCACCCCTTAAAAGTTAACGTCATTCATTTATGGACGCTGCCGCTTGACATCCGGAGCGTCAACGAAAAAAGTAAACGCCATTCAGTAATCACGCAAAGTTGCGGGGACTTCGATGGCCCGCCCCCGGAAGGCGCAGGAACTCGACATCGGCCGTCGCGCGGTCGAGGAGACGATCAGACTGGTCGCGCAACGGGGCGATTTCGATGTGCCGCTGACAGAGGTCGCCCAAGCCATCGGCTGCACGGCGCCCGCGCTTTACGGTCATTTCCGCAACAAGTGCGCACTGCTTATTGCCATGCGGGATGAAGGCTTCAACCGCCTCTACGAAGTGAAGGCTGCGGTTTCCGAACGCATGCGGTCAGACCCTTTCGGCTATCTGCGCGAGGGCAGCTACGCCTATGCGCGCTTCGCCCTCCACAATCCGACCCTTTACCGGCTGATGTTCTCCCCGCCCCCGAAGCTCGGGGTGGGTGACGATCCCTGGTCAAGCGAGAATGGCCGCCGGGTTCTCGCGCTGCTGCTGAACGGTCTGAAGGCGTCGCAGGACCACGGCTATCTGCCAGGCGCCGATCTTCGGCGTCAGGGATTGATGTTCTGGTCGACGGTGCACGGCGCGGTCAGCCTGAACCTCGAAAACCAGGCGATGGACCCGGCCGCCAGATGGGACGCGACGCGCGACGTCATCGACACGCTGATGGAGATGATCGCGGCGACCGGGCGGCGCAATCCATCGGCTGGATCATGACCGGGGTTTGCGGGACCGGACGAAGCCCCGGTCCGTGGCCATGAAGCGCTCGAGCATCGGCACGATCAGCTTGACCGGATCCGCGACCGGCTGGCCGGTTTCCCGAGCCAGAACCTCGGCATAGGCGAGAAGATCGCGATGCAGCGGCCCGGGCAGGTCAACATTCACCTTAACGGGCCTGTCGTCGACGAGGGGGCCGAGTTTCAGCTTGGTCATGTTCAGTTCCTGTAAGGCTCGAGGACGAGGTCGCGGGTGACGATCACCCGGAGCGGAAAGCCCGGCCGGATGGACAGCGTCGGCGCGACCTGCAACTGGCGCTGGACGATTGCCTGCCCCGCCTGATTGATCGTGTCCTGCGCTCCGTCGCGCAGGGCCTGGATCAGGCGATCCTCTTCATCGGCCGCGAGCTCCGCCCCGACGGCGAGCAGGGTGGAAAGGCCGGCCGCCTGCAAGAGTTCCGCCCAGTGATAGTCGACGCCGTCTTCCAGACCTGCGAAACCAGAAGCATCCGCACCGGGCTGCCGTTCCAGCACGATGGAGCGGCCGTTCGGCAGGATGAGGCGGTTCCAGACCAGCAGGACGCGGCGCTGGCCGAAGGTCACGCCCGCATCATATGCGCCGATCAGGCGTGTGCCCTGCGGGATCAGAAGCAGGCTTCCGGTCGGGCTGTCATAGACGTTTTCGGTGACCTGGGCGGTGATCTGACCCGGAAGATCGGACCGGATGCCTGTGATCAGCGCGGCGGGGATCACCGCCCCCGCCTGCAGGATATAGGGCGAAGCCGGTGCCATGACGCGGTCCAACGCGACGACCTGCCGGTCTGCCGGGCCGGTCAGAAACGCAGTCTGGCGGTCCTGCGTCGGCGCCTGACCCGGAAGCCCGGCAAGCCCGAAGTCGGCAAGACCGGGAGCGGTCCCCGGCCCCGCACCCGGCCTTGGGCCCGACTGGAAGAAGACCGTGCTCAGGCGCGCGGCCTCCTCCTCGGCGCGGCGGCGCTCTTCGTCGGGATCGACGGCAGGCATCGCCATCGCAGGAGGGGCAATGGGCTGACCGCGGTTCTGGGCATCGAGGATCGGCCCGCCGAGATCGCCGGGAAGCGGCGGCCCGAGGAGCGGGCCGGTGTAATCGCGCGGCAGGCCGGTCAGCCCGTCGGCGGTGGGGCGGTTGTCGATGGAATAGAGCTCTTCGCCACCCGGCCCCGGATCGCGCGTCTGCAGCGCATAGATCAGCGCCCCGCCGATGCCGAGGAGTGCAGCGGCACTGACGCCCGCCAGGACCTTTCGCGACAGGCGCGTCACACGCGGCGGTTCCGCGCGCAGGCGCATCGGCTCGATACTTGCGTTCGTGTTGTCGGTCATGTCGGGGCCTCCCCGGTCGGGGCTGGGCGCACCTCAGCCTGCTGCGGCTCGATCCGCAGGATGCGGACGACCTGCTGGCGCTCACCACTGCCGAGGCGCAGCTCAGCCACGCCGAACAGTCGATCCACGATCAGGACATTCTGGTGGATGCGGCTGTTGACGATCTGTGTCTCGCCATCCGACCCGATGACGAGGAGCGGCGGCATTTCGCCCTGAACGATGCCCCGCGGGAAGACGACATAGACGCGCCTACCGTCATCGAAGACCGAGATCGGCCGCCAGGGCGGGCTGTCCCCGGTCAACCCGTAGCGGTAGTTGCGCGCCGCCTCGGCCGGAATCTGGGGCGCGGCCGGCACCGTATTTCGCTGCCCCAGCGGGGGTGCCGGATAGGCCCATGCCACGGCGGGCATGTACAGCGCTTCCTGCGCCCGAAGCTCGATCATGTAGGTCCGCCGGTCGGTGGTGACGACAAGGTTCGTCGAGATGTCCGGGCGCGTCGGCTTGACGAGGATATGCACCCGGCGGTTCGCGCCGCTCCCGCTTTCGGTGTCGCCGATGATCCAGCGCGCTGTATCGCCTGCTGCGATCGGTCCGGCGCCGGTCAGGCTCTCCCCTGGTTCGAGCGCGATGTTGGTGATCTGACCGGGCGCGGCATAGACCTGATAAAGTGCGCCGTCGGACCACGGATAGATCTGGATGGCGTTGTAGTAGCCCTCGCGGCGCGGCTCGACACGCGCGGCGGCATTGGCGTTTTCCACGCGACCGGCGGGCGTTCCGGCCTCCGGCCCACCGCGCGCGACCGTCCACGCTGGAGGCACATGCAGGGGGCGCGGGCGATCATCCGTGACGGCCGCAGGAACCGTCGGCAAGGGCGGGACATCGGCATCATAGCTGAGCTGCGGATTTGGCCGCGATGCGCAGCCTGCAAGGGCGGTCGCGGCCAGCAAAGCCGCGATCGCGGGTGTGCGGAAAGCCAAGGGCCGGGACATGCGGATCGTCGGAACGGTCATTGGCTCATCTCCCGCGACCAGTTGATGGCGTTGACATAGATACCCAGCGGATTGACCCGCAGCCGCTCGGCCGTTCGCGGGGTCTGGACCACGATGGTCAGGATCGCCGTCCAGCGCTCGGTCGTGGCCAGTTGGCCGTTCTCGAAATGCCGCTCGATCCAGGCCACGCGGAAGCTGTCCGGTGAGGCGCGGATGACACTGGAGACCTCGACGGAGACCTGCTGCCGTCCGACGCGGCTGAAGGGGTCATTGGCGCGGGCATAGTCGTTGAGGGCCGCAGCCCCGCGGTCGGTCGTCCAGTCATAGGCCCGGAGCCAGTTCTGCCGCACGATGATCGGATCGGCGGGAATGGCACGCACCTGTTCGATGAACCGGCCAAGATGCCAGGCGATTTGGGGATCGGTGGGCCTGTAGTCTGCGGCCGCCGGGGCCACGGTCTGCGCCTGCCCCAGATTGTCGACCTGCACCACCCAGGGCACGACAGTGCCACGCGCGGATTGCCAGACCAGCGCTGAGGCGAAGCCGCCTGCAAGGATCAGGCAGCCGAAGGCCATGTATCGCCAGTTCCGGGCCTGAACGCGGGCAGAACCGATCCGCTCATCCCAGACTTGGGCGGCCTTCTGATAGGGCGTCTCGGGTTCCGGGGATTTCCCGTAATGGGGGCTGGGTCTCTTGAAGATGTTCATCAGCGATTGCTCTCGGAAAGATTGATGGTGGATCCGGCGCCCTGACCGTCGCCGGAACGAATGGCATGGGCCGCCATCGTGGCGCCTTGGCTGAGGGCCTGCTTGCGCTGCATCCGCTGCGCCCAGGCGGGAACACCACCGGCCGCGCTGGCCGCAGGAGCGGTTGCGTCCGATGTTCCGGCAACGGTCCCCATCGAGGATGAACCCCCGGTGGCACCGAACCCGCCCCGCGCGCCTGCGGCGAAGCTGGATCCGATACCGTCGGCGGCCCAGGCGGTCGCGCGTTTCAGCGGAGAGGCAGCGACCGCTCCTGCCGCACGGGCAACGCCCCCCAGACCCGCGGCGACACCGCCCGCTCCGGATTGGCCCATAGAGGCAAGACGGTAGGCGGTCGAAGCTCC
>WPCK01012310.1_pt1 | contig 23669 bp, 19 predicted proteins | sample 5399851 | NCBI WGS metagenome assembly WPCK01 (sample SAMN12869471, study PRJNA574797) | sludge metagenome | isolation source: wastewater treatment of pH11 | place: China:Beijing | collected 2019-05-20 | reverse complement strand
CACAACGTCTGCCGCCATCGCGGCACACGCATGCTGACCGAGTCATGCACGCATCTGAAGAATGGTGTTATCCAGTGTCCCTACCACGCATGGACGTACAGTTCTGCCGGTGCATTGATCGGCGCGCCGAACATGGCGGAGACCGCCGGTTTCGACAAATCGAAATCGGGATTGTTTCCGGTGCGCTGTGAAACTTGGGGAGGCTACGTATTCCTTGCGCTTTCCGACAAGGCCGATGCATTTGAGAAGTTCATTGGTCCGCTCAAAAACCGGTTGCGCAACTACGCCATGGAAAACTTGCAGATTCGCGCGACCCTGAACTATGTCGTTCAAGCCAACTGGAAGCTCATTTTCCAGAACTACAGCGAGTGTTACCATTGTCCGACGGTACACCCCGGCCTGAATACCCAAACCCCCTACCGCAATACCAGTAACGATTTGACGGAAGGGAGCATTCTCGGGGGCCCGATGGAACTGGCCGAGGGCTTTCAGACCGTTTCGAAAACCGGCAAGGCGATACACGAGCCCTTTCCGGGGCTGAACGACGACGAGCGACGACAAGTTCGCTACTACACCGTGTTCCCGAGCTGTTTTTTCAGCGCCCATCCGGATTACGTCATGGTTCACCGACTGACGCCATTGGAGCCCGGCCGGACTCGGGTGATTTGCGAATTCCTGGTATCGCCGGAAACATCGGCGATGGATATCGAACCCGCCGTGGAAATGTGGGATACTGTCAATCGGCAGGACTGGCGGGTTTGCGAGTTGACGCAAAAGGGCGTTTCCTCCCCGGCGTACCAGCCCGGCCCTTACTCCAGTCTGGAGTCGATGCTGGTTGCATTTGACTCTCATTATCGCGCGGTTTTTCAGGTCGATGAGCACGTTGTCTGTTGCGATTAGCCATTTGCCGATTCCGGGTTGCCGGGTTCCGGTTAATGGGCCGCGAAATGTGCGGTCCATGTTGGGGGAATTGATCGATGGCTGATATTCGCGTTGGCGCTGTGTCTTATCTGAACACGGTACCCTTGATCGCCGGACTGGAAGGGAGTGTGCGGGAAGTCAACAAGTCCCGCAGTGAAATTTTTTCCCATTCCCTTTCTCTTGTCCTCGACCTTCCAGGGCGTCTCGCAGTCCAGCTCGAATCGGGGGGCCTGGATGTTGCGCTCATTCCGTCCATCGAGGTCTTTCGGAACCCGGGGTACACCGTGGTTTCGGATGCGTGCATTGCCTGCCGCGGTCCCGTCTGGAGTGTCAAATTGCTTTCTCGCTGCCCCATCAAGCGGATCGGGACGTTGGCCCTGGACGAAGGATCGAGGACCAGTGTTGCCATGGTGCAAATGCTCCTGGAGCAGGAATACGGAATAATTCCGGCGACAGTCCCGCTGCTTATCGGCGACGATTGGGAATCGACGACGGCGGATGCCGTGCTGGTGATCGGCGACAGGGCGATGAAGGCGGAATCGGCGGCGTTTTCGCAGCAAGTCGACCTGGGTCAATGGTGGCTGGAGAGAACAGGCCTGCCGTTTGTGTTTGCCATGTGGTGTGCCAGGCCTGGCCTTTCGGGCAGTGATCTCAACTGGCTGGACGGAGTCTTGTCCTGTTCGCGTGATTACGGCGAGTCGAATGCCGCGAGGCTTGCGAAACAACACGCGGAAAACTACGGACTATCGGTTCCCGAGTGTCTTGATTATTTTCAAAAATACCTTCACTTCCGGCTTGGTGCCGACGAACGGGCCGGCCTGAACCGATTCCGCGAAATAGCATTGGCCCGCCAGATGGTTCAGCCCGCGAGGGAGTTGCAGTTTCATGCTTGCTGAAATCCTTCACAAGGCGACTATCGGAGAGCGATTGACTCCCGCCGATGCGATGGTGCTTTTTGAATCGCGGGACCTGGCGACACTGGGCGCGGCGGCCAACGCCGTGACCCTTCGCAAACACCCGGAGCCCTGGCGCACGTACAACATCGACCGGAATATCAACTACACGAACATTTGCACTGCGGTTTGCGATTTCTGCGCGTTCTATCGGTCGCCAAAGTCCGGCGAGGGATACGTACTGCCTCGCGAAGAACTGCTCGGCAAGGTGCGTGAGGCAGTCGAACTCGGCGCGGACCAGATCCTGTTGCAAGGAGGACTTCATCCGAAATTCCCGCTGGAGTGGTATGAAGAGATGTTGGGGGACATCAAGACCGCGTTCCCGCAAGTCAATATCCACGGCTTTTCACCACCGGAAATCTACCATTTCACCAAAGTCAACCATTTGCCCCTCGCCAGGGTCCTCGAGCGGCTTCGCGACGCCGGACTAGGCAGCCTGCCTGGCGGCGGCGCGGAAATTCTCGTCGATCGGGTCCGCGAAGCGATCACCCGCGGCAAGGTCAATACGGAAAACTGGCTGGAAGTCATGAGAACATGGCATCGGCTGGGTGGACGCAGCAGCGCGACGATGATGTTTGGCCATGTCGAGACCATGGCCGAGCGCGTAGAACACCTGAATCGCCTGCGAGAACTTCAGGATGAAACTGGCGGATTCACGGCATTTATTTGCTGGACTTTTCAGCCCGAGCATACGGCACTTTCTCATTTGCCTCCCGCCGGATCATGGGAATATCTGAAAACACTCGCCATCTCCCGGATGTTCCTCGACAATTTTGACAACCTGCAATCGAGTTGGGTCACGCAGGGCCGGAAGATCGGCCAGCTCGCCCTTCAATTCGGGGCAAATGACATGGGAAGTCTGATGATCGAAGAGAATGTTGTTGCCGAGGCCGGCACAGTTCACTTTCTGTCGCTCGAGGAAATCAGGGAGGCCATTATCGAAAGCGGTTTCGTTCCCCGCCAACGCAATGTTCATTACCAGTTCGTCGACCCCGCACTCGAGCAAAGGGCCATTTTGGCCAACGCCGGCAGGACAGGTCGCTCGTCCCGTCCGGTCACCTCTGGCCGCAATGACCTGATTCAACTTGCCTGACCGGGCAGAACCGTGGCAATCGCCCGTTCTAATCGAGGATATAAAGGGCAAACGTGCTGTTCCCCTCGTTCCCGCAGGTCGCGACTTCCCGAAAAGACGGCCGATATCCGATCGAGTTTCGCCAATCCACATGGCGTTTCTCGACGATCAGGAATTTTGCCCCGGTTCGTCGGGCAATGGCGAGAATTTCGCTGTCGAGGTGCCCAAGCACGCCAGTCTCGTCAAGGCCGGGAAGTGAGTAAAGTTCATTCCATCGGCGGTTCCATTCAACAACTCGCTCCGCGTCCTGCGGCATGTCTTTCCAGTTGGCGACTTCCGCCCTGCCAGCATACCACTTGAATGTCTGCTGGTTGGCAGGTGTGATGAATATGTCATCCGGTCCGCTATTGGCCTGGATCCAGCGGCAAAGCCTGATCCAGTTTCTCTCCAGTTCGATCTCGCGCTTCAGGGATATCGATTCACTGCCCGTCGCCGAAGCCTGAATCGCAGCGGCACTGCGCGGATCTCGCCAGTTATGGAATCCATGGACACCGGCGAAAACGATCACACCTGTCATTGCGGCCAGAGCAACGTGTTTCATGCGCCGGTCCAAAAAGAGGACTCTGGTCCAGTCGACAATGTGTGCCACCAGGGCCATCGGAACAATCACATCCGCGAGCCGAAAGAGATAGAGAACCAGAATGGATCCCCCCAACGGCCGAAGGACGGGAAAACACGTCGCGGCAATCGAGGCGAGCAACCCAAGGGAACTGATTGCCAAGGCAGCAAACGCGAGATTATCGAGCCTTCGGCGTCTCCCCGTCGGGTCAGGCAATTTCAGACTTGCCAACACCCGCCAAATCGCCACCATCGTGGCAAAAGCGATCCATCTCGTGGCAGAGAACTGCAAGGGATCCTGGTGGTGGGCCAGGCGGTGAAATGCCTGAATCGTGCTGGCCTCGCTGGTCACCTCTCGCGGCACACCCCAATTCATGGCGAGGGCAGGTACAAGCCCGGCAAGAATCAGGCCGACGGAGGCGACAACAAGCAACCGGTTGCCCGGCTTCCGCACTTGTGCCGCGGTCTCGCGCACAATCGACCAAACGTTCTTTCGCAAGGAAAGCAAGGAAAAAAAATTGTTCGTCGAGTTACCGCGCGAAGCGGCGAAGGCGACCGTCAATTCAGCAATCACAAAGGACAGGCACAACCAGCCTCCCACCACAATGTGAAACCCGCAGGCGAGCGCGGCAAACAGCAAGGTGGCCATCGGAAGCCGTTCCAGAAAAGACGCAATGGCAAGGAATCCAAATCCCCATGCGAACGATTTGGCTTCCAGCCCTCCCGCAAACCATTCCCCTGCCAGATGCAGATGCAGGTTTGCGATCACGATCCAGGGCGCAAACGCCACGGCCTCAAGGGAAGACCAGCCAAGTGCCCTGGACAACCTGAGCATTCCCCAACTTGTGATCAACCAGGCGATCAATCGCCCGGACCATGCGACCGCCGCAAGATCGAGGAATCTCGTCGGCCAACCTGCGGTCAGATAGAAAAGCCAATGCGTCTGATGCGAAGTGGCGAAAAGATCTTCCCGACACCAGCTGGAATCGTGAAATTGCTTTGCCTTGACGAGATAGTGAGCCTCGTTGACGTCCGGAGCATTCTGCCAGACGAGCAGGCCCGTCAATATCGCCAGCGATAACAACGGGACCCACGCGAAACCGGCGTGCAATGAATTTGCTTCACGTTGCGCGTTATTCTGCGTCGGTCGGTCTGAGAGCATGGGCGATTGTGCGAAAAACAGACCGACTCGACGATTCAAGGAGAGGGAGCTTCTGTTCCCGGCTGTCGGACGAACATGTATCCGGCGTCGCGATAGGTCAAAACATGTTGGGGGTTAGCCGGATCGGCTTCACAGATCTTTCTCAACTGGCGAATCACCTGGTCCGGCGCTCTCGTCTGCACGGTGCCCGGTATTTCCCAGACTTTTTCCAGCAATTCGCTGCGTGGAACGATCCGCCCCTCGTTGTTCATCAGATACCGCAACACTTTCATCTGCAGCGCAGTCAACCGGGTCTTCGCTCCGTCCCGGGTGACCTCAAACGTGTCGAAATTGACGTGACAGCCGGAAAATGAATCCGAATTTTCACGCGTCGTCGCGGAATCGGCCTCATCGTTCCGAAAAGCTACCGGACCAAGCGTCAAGAGGTTTCGCACCCGGCTCAGCAGTTCATCCAGATCAAAGGGCTTGACGAGGTACTGGTTGGCGCCGACGTCGAACCCGCGGGCCCTGTCCTCGGGCAACGAACGGGCGCTGAGCATCAACACCGGCATGCGAAATCCCTCGCTGCGAAGCTCCTGGCAAACGTCATAGCCACTTTTCCCGGGCAGCATCAGGTCGAGGATCACCAGGGCAACATCCGGACCTCGTTTGCGAATTTCCTCCATGGCCGAGTAACCGTCAGTGGCGGTCGCCACTCGGTACCCTTCCGCCTCCAGGTTAAAACGGATTCCCGCCGCCAGGTGCTTTTCGTCTTCAACTACCAGAATCAGCGAATTGGCAATCATGTCGGGTCGGCACGGTGATTCGTAAATTCGGGATCCAGCATGGCAAGGGGCAAGCGAACGGTAAATCGGGCCCCTTTCATCGGGCTCTCGCCAACCACAATATCGCCCCCCATCCTTTCGATCAAAGTCCTGACAATATACAACCCGAGCCCGGTCCCCTTTTGTCGCCTTTCCAGCTCCGCTCCCAGGCGGACGAACCGCCCAAACACGCGGTTTCGTTCGTTGCGTGGAATTCCCGCTCCGTTATCGTCCACCTGAATACAAATGAACCGGTCGACCCAGAGGGATACGAGGATCCTCAACGGCTGCCCGCCATATTTGACGGCGTTGTCCAGCAGATTCCTGACGATCATCTCGAGCTCGATACGATTGCCAATGACCCGGCAGGGGACTAGCGAGAATGCTGCCGCGTCCTCGGCCAGGGCATGCCTTTGCAACACGGTCCGGGTTGTTTCGCGAATGAACTGCTCCAGGTCCAGCCTTTCGCCGCTTTGTGACGGCCGTTGATCGCCGATTTGTCCTGCGGCCAGTAAATGCGAAATCAGTTCATCGAGCCTTTCCACATCTTCGATCATGTAGCTCAGGAAGCTCGATTGCTCCTCAGCCGACAAATGATGCCGGCCCAGCGTCTGCAGACACAGCTTGAGCGAGGCAATCGGGCTTTTGAGCTCATGGGTGACACTGTCCACAAAATTGGACTGCCGGCGATTCAGATTGATCGTCTTGATGGCGAGCACCAGATAAACAATCACGCCCACCAGAACCAGCAAAAACATTGCCGATCCGACGGTCAGTACCGTCCAGTAGGCAACGGCGTTCTGGCTCTCTCTCATTGCGCCAAACACAGCCAGCAGGATCCAGCCGATGATCAGCACGATCAGCAGCACGATCATCGTGACTGCAAGGGTAATCGGCAATTTCAGCGAACGCCGCTCGAACATCGGACACGCATGGCTGGGATGAGAAAGACATCGTTCAGAGGAGCATTATACCCGGAAGCGCCGTCGGGCACGCAGCTTCAATCGCCCTCAAGCGACGAAACGGCATTCCCGACGAATCTCGACGACGTGTATCCGGCTGCTATTGGGGAATGTTCAGTTTGACCCCGGCCGGAAGACGGGCGGGATTGGAGAGAACGTGCTTGTTGGCGAGGTAGATGTCCAGATATCGGCTCGCTGTTCCATAATGCTCGACCGCAATCGCCTGAAGCGTATCTCCGTCGCGGACAACATGGACCACTCCCGTGGCCACTTGACCTGAATCAAAAGCCGGCTTGGGCTGAATCGGAACCAGGCTGCCCGGCGTCCCCTTTCCGGCTGTCTTGAGTTTCCCGGAGGCTTGATAACGGTCCTGAAAGGGTGGTACCGAAACCGCGGGATTCGCGAAGCCAGCAGGATTAGCCGACAAATTCGCCGGCGACTCCGCCGGGGGATGACTGGCCGATCCGAAATCAGGCCGGACTGCCGTTTCCCGCGTCGATGGGGCAACTGCCGTCAAGGAATCCGAGCGGGGAGCCTGCCACAGAGCGCCCGAGGTCGCCTGCGCCCCGGAAAACGATTTCGTCCCGTTTCCCGAATCCGGGGCCGGTTCAAAACTCAGAGAAAGATAAATAGCCAGGCCGAGGAGCAGAACCCCGACCGCCAGCCGTGGAAAGTCCTTCATCATCGCCCGAAACGAAACAAGACTGAAACAGCGCGCAACTCGCTGTTTTCCGTTATCGGGGAGGCAATACTTCTGGCCTGACTGGCGCAGCAGAATAAAATCCGATTACGTCGTTTGCGGTTCGGAATATCCCGGTTATAGGCGAAAGTTCATCTGGTTGGCCGGGCAGGTGCTTGTCGGATTATCCGCTTCAATTCGTCCTTATCCGGCGTTCTTGTCGGCGGCGACCGGCGGCGGAGCGATACCCCGTCCGATCAGCCACAGGACAATCGGAGTGGCAATAAACACCGTGCTGTACGTTCCGGCCACAATGCCGACCATCAAGGCAAATGCAAATGCATGAATGGTCTCGCCTCCGAGCAGATAAAGAACAACCACCACAAACAGCGTGGTCAAGGAGGTCAGAATCGTGCGCGACAGGGTACGACTGACACTTTCGTTGATGATCGCGGCAGTGACTTCCGAACGCTTGCCCCGAATCTCGCGTATGCGATCGAAGATAACAATCGTATCGTTGATCGAATAACCGATAACCGTCAGCAAGGCAGCGATGACGTTCAGGCTGATTCTGAACTGATCCACCATCAGGAACCCGAGAGCATTGGCCAGCCAGAAACTGAGTGCGATGGCTCCGATCGTCACCAGAACGTCGTGAATCAGCGCCACGATGGCCGCCAGGCCAAATGCAATGTTCTGGAATCGAATCCATACATAGGCAACGATGCCGATACAACTCGCAAAAATGGCTCCCAGCGCTTGCCATTGTGTTCGTCCGGCGATTTGTCCCCCGACACCGCTGCTGGCGGCAAAATAGGGTTGTGATGCCATGGTATCCCGGACATTGTCGAAAATCCGCTTCGCATCCCCGGGTTGGGCAATCGGGAAAGACACCGTCCATTTGACTGAGCGGTCCTTGTTATCGTTGGCCCCTTCGCCGACGAGCTGGATATCCCGTTCATTCAGCTGAACGTCACCCAACGTATTGGCTGCGTCGACCAGATATCCGGCAACCGAATCTCCGGTAATCGGAAACTTGAATTCCAGAACCTGCGTTGCCGTCATCAGGTCCACGCCTCCCGAATTGGCAGGCGGCTGTGCGGTTTCCTGTTCCGCGAGGGGCATATTGGCGGCAGGTGCCGTTTCACTGGAGGCTGGAGGGGCCTTCAGGTCGTCGGCATTTTCCGCAGTTTCCGGCTGCTTTTCTTCAGCGCTTTTTTGTTCGCCCGGCTCCTGTTTGCCGGCTTCGTCCTGTTTGCCGGTTTCACCGGGCTCGCCCTCCTGACCGCCGGGCAGATCGACAAACCGGGAGGAAGGGTTATCGGTTGATCGCCACACCGGGAGTCTGCGGTAATAGCTGCCGATGTCCGCCGGATTGGGTCCCCCTTGCGGAGCCTCGCTTCCCGAGCCGGATGGGGACGCCGAGGGAACCGGTGTCCCGTCGGAGTTCACAATCCTGATCGTCGCAGGATCGTACTGCATCGACAGCATTTCGAGCTGGCCTTCGAAAACCTTGCTGACGATCAGATCGAGCCTGAGCTGGTTATCTGCCGCTGCGTCTTCGAGAACGGGAAGGTTGCTGTCGATCTTGATTTCGCGTGCATCGTCGCGCATCCGGCTGACTTCGTAGCGGACTGGTTCGTCCAGGTACTTGTAATCCGCCTTTTGCAGCCTGTCGCGGATCTCGTCAACCTGAAGTTCCGATTTCAAAGTAACTTTCACTGTCGAACCGCCTGCCAGATCCGAATCGAGCAGGCCTTTGCCGCGTGCAAAAACGGCAATCATGCCGATGCCAATCAACAGCAGCGAAAGTGTGCCCGCCAGCCGCGCCTTGCTCATAAAGTCAATGATCCCTCCAGTGACGATCTTCTTCATCCGGATGGCAGTGATCCAGCGGTTGCGTTCGGCAATGGTGAAAAGAATCCGGGAACAGAAAATCCCGGTGAACATGCACATGAGAATACCGATCACCAGCGTCACGGCAAAGCTTCGCAGCTGTTCGGTGCCGATGGCGTACAGGATTATGGCCGTAATCAGTGTCGTCAGGTTGGAGTCGACGATTGTCGTTGTGGCGCGGTCGAATCCGTTGCGAATGGCCATTCGGAGCGCAGCACCGCGCTCCTGCTCTTCGCGCATCCTTTCATAGATCAGGATCCCCGCGTCGACCGACATCCCGATCGTGAGCACGAATCCGGCCAGGCCGGTCAGGGTCAGATTGACGTTAATCATCAGCAATATTGCCAGCGAGAACAGCATGTTCAGCGCCAGGGCAATCACCGAAATGAGACCACAGAACTGGTAATAGTACAGCATGAACAGGACGACGATAGCAATCGAAATGCCGAGGGCGATGAAACCCTTGGTCTTCAATTCCTCGCCCAGCGTGGACTGCACCTGGTCGAGGCTGATCCAGTTCTTGCGAAGGGCAACATCCAGCTTGCCAGAGCTCAGAACTGCCTTGTAATCCTCGATTTCCTGGTTGGTAAATCGTCCTTCAATCACACCGCGCTGGCGGATCGGTTCATTGATTCGCGGCGCGGATTGCAGCTGCCCGTCCAGCACGATCCCCAGAAGACTGTAGCGCCCTCCGGAAGGCTTGTTCTTCATCGTCAACGCATAAAGCCGGCGACCACCTTCTGCCGAGAGGGCAAAATCGATGCGCGGATTGGCCTGCTCGTCCATTCCCCTGGAGACTTTCTGCAGAAACTTGCCCTCGACGTCTTCCTGTTCGCGAGCGGGGTGAACCATCAGGATCTCAAGGTCCCTGATTCCCTGCCGTTCGCACCAGTTGCTCAATTGCCGCCGGGCGTTTTCATCGTTGTTGTAGTCCAGCGTCACACCGGAAATGTCGACGAGTTCACCGGTTTGCGCGTTTCGCAACAGATGACTGGTCGTCGGAATGAACTTGAATGGCATCGTCTTGCCCGGGCTCATCCCTTCCGGGGGTTGCTCCCTCGCCAGGAGGAACCATTCGCCGACCTTCTTTTCCCCCACGGCGACGTCCGAACGCCGGTTGGGCGCATTTTGCCGGGCTGCCGAAATCAGCGCGTTATGCGCCGGGTTGTTGGAATCCGCCACGATGCGAAACCAGAGCTGCCCGGCATCCGTCAGCCGCTTCCACAACCGCTTCGCCTCGACGTCGTCGACGTCCGGAATCACCACTTCAATCTTGTCCCGGTCAAGTGCACGGATCGTGATTTCACGCGTACTGGAGGGGTCGATCCGCTGCCTCAGAACCGGCAGTTGCGTCTGGATATCGACGGGAGTTTCCCCTGGCGCGAGTTTCTGTTCGTTGAACTGGCCCGTGATCAACACGCCGCCGCGCAAGTCGACGCCGAACCGGATGTCCTTTACCGCGATGACGATCGCCGACACCAGGATGCACCAGAGGACAACGCCAATCCGCCAGCTGATCTCGGGACACTTGAACATCGTGCCGAATACCCGACCGAGCCAGGTGGCCAGCGGAATTCCCAGAACGATGACCGCCATCGCCAGGTAAATCGGATTGGAAAAAATGCCGGTTGCTTCCGGAGCCTGAGCGGCACCGCCGGCCGGCGCATTGACTGCCTGTGCGATCGCCGACTGGGCAAGAACAAAAAAATTGGAGATTTCCATATTCGGATCAATGAGCCTGTTTCGTGTCGTGTCCGGTTATCAAGTTCAGGTACCTGCTGGTCGCTCCGATGCCGATAACATCAGGAATCCGCAGTCGACGCCTTGTCGTCCGAAAGAACGCGGGCAATCGAGGTCTTGAGCACCTGTATCTTTGTATTGGTCGATTCGTCGATTTTCAGTGTTACGGTGTTGTTGTCGTCGCGAATCGACATCACCGTGCCGAGAATGCCGCCAATGGTGACGACACGGTCGTTCTTCTTCAGAGCCGCCAGCCGTTCCTTAATCTCCCGGTCCGCCTTGCGCGGCCTCGACAAGAGCATCATGAAAACCGTGGCGGCCACCAGGATGAGCAACATCTCGATGGAAAACAGTCCGCCCCCGCCCGCAGGCTGATTGGGCGCGTCTTGCGGCACGGCGCCTTTTTCGGAAGACTCAAGTTGCGCGAGCCAAATCAGTTCTCGAAACATCGGTACCCCGTCACAGGGCGACGTCCGGTCCCCCCGAAAATTGGTCAAGCAACAGTGCCAGCCGAAAGCCGGTGCGACTTCGAATCAGCACGCGAACCCGCCACCGCAGCACCTTACTCGCCGGTTGGGGGCATGGTCTCCTGGTCGCGAATCCAACACCAAAACTGCTTCAATATCCTAAAAAAACCGGCTTTTGCGAACAAGGGCATCTGTGCCGCCGCGAACGGCGAAAGACGTTCTCAATCCGCGGCCAGCCTGGAATACGCGTTCTTGCGGCCCTTTTTCCCCAAAATTCGTCCGGAATTTCACCTTCACTGGCTTTGGTTGCCGGAAAAAAGCCGCGTCGACCCTCACAAGGCTTGACCCGGCAAAAATGCCTCGGGCTCATCCCCCCACGCGGCAAGCCGTTCCCGGAAAAAATCGATCAGGCTGTCGGCGACAATCGCCTCTCGTGCACGCCGCATCAGATCCTGATAGTAGGCCACATTGTGAAGTGACACAAGGATTGGGCCAAGCATCTCCCCCGCCATGAAAAGATGTCGCAAATAAGCGCGGCTGAATCGCCCTTCGGGAGCCGGCGTCGTTGAATCCAGCGGCAGAGGATCGTCCCGGTGAACCCGATTGCGAAGTCGGACTGGCCCGGAATCGGTAAACGCCAGTGCATTCCTGCCGTTGCGTGTCGGCATCACGCAATCGAACATATCGATTCCCCGGGCAACGCCGGCCAGCAGATCCTGCGGCCGTCCAACTCCCATCAGGTACCGTGGCTTGTCCGCCGGCAAGCAGGCCGCGGTCAATCCGGTGATCCGGTACATTTCTTCCTGGGACTCGCCGACGCTCAAACCGCCGACGGCATAACCATGGAAGTCCATGGCGGCCAATTCCCGGGCACAAAATTCCCGCATGGCGACATCCAGTCCCCCTTGAACAATGCCGAACATTGCACGGCCCTCGCGAAGAGGTGTCCCCCGGCATCGAGCTGCCCAGCGAATCGTCCGCAAGGTCGCTTCCTCGATCAGCTGGCGACCTGACGGCAACGGGGGGACATGGTCGAGGACCATGGCAATATCGCTGTCGAGGCGGGCCTGAATCTCCATGGACCGTTCCGGTGTCAGGTCGACCAGCGCGCCGTCGACATGCGAACGAAATCTGACTCCGGAATCGTCGATCCTTGCAAGACTGGCCAGGCTGAAAATCTGGAACCCTCCGCTGTCGGTAAGAATCGGCTTCTCCCATTGCATAAAGGCATGGAGTCCGCCCAGCCTTTCAATGAGATCATCGCCCGGCCTGAGTGCCAGATGATAGGTATTGCCGAGCAGGATTTCCGAACCGGTCCTAAGGACCTGTCCGGGAGTCAGCCCCTTGACCGAACCCACCGTGCCGACAGGCATGAAGGCCGGCAATTCGACGGTCCCGCGGGGGGTGTGCAGCCGGCCGCGCCGCGCCCCGCAATGGCGGTCCGTATGCAACAATTCGAAGCGAAATTCCGAATGGCCCGGGCCTGGCTGGCGGGATTCCGGATTCGGCGCTGTCACGAGGATAACCCGTTCGCGATGATCAGTTATTCTCCACGCAGCTTGACGCCGAATTCCGTCAGCTTCTGGCGGATTTCATTCAGGCTGGTGACCCCGAAGTTCTTGCACTCCAACAAGTCGTCGGCCGATTTTCTCAACAGTTCGCCAATGGTCATCAAGCCGAGCCGCGTCATGCATTTCCGCGCCCGGACCGACAGGTTGAGATCGGAAATCGGCCGGTCGTAAAGTGCCTGCTCTTCGTGTGAGAGAGCGCTCAGATCGACGGTCTCTGTCGGCGTTTCCTTTTCGTTGACAAACTGGCCGATCGCCAGTCCCTTGTTGGCAAGCATCTCGCGTATTTCGACCAGAGATGTCTCGCCGAAATTCTTGCTCGACAACAGTTCGAGCTCGGAGACCTTGGTGAGGTCGCCCAGCGTCTGGATCCCCATCTTTTCAAGGCAATTGCGGCTGCGCACCGAAAGCTCGAACTGCGCTACCGGAATGTTCATGATGGACTTGAGCTGCTCCTGCCGGCGCTTTTGCTCGTAATCAAAGAACGGATCGAGTGATGCCACGGCATCGCGATGATAAAGCAGGGCCCGGTCATGATTGGGGTACTGATCGAGCACGCGGTTGTAGCAGTCGCGGGCCAGTTCATACCGGCCGTAATCTTCGTACAGCAACCCGAGATTCAGCAGGACGCCGACGCTGGTCGGAAACACCGCGGCTGCGCGCTGGTAGAGTTCGAGAGCCCTTTCATCGTTCCCGCGGCGATCGTTTTCCACGGCCAGGCCAAACAATGCACCGGGATGCTTGCCGTCCGTATCGACCGCCCTTTCATACAGGGCAATCGCTTCCAGCGGATTGTCCCCCCGCGCGGCGACCGTCGCCGCCCGCTGATACAAATACTCTGCCGTCTGCTCGACGGGGCCAAACATGTTGTCGAGGATCGTCATCGCGGCCGTATGGTCACCCGACTTCCGCCGCGTCTCGGCCATGGCCAGATTGCAGTCATCGCTGCGGTAACCGGCCGTCCGGGCGGCTTCAAAAAACCCGATCGCCTTTTCATAGTTGCCGAGTGCAGTCCAGGCATGCCCGAGATAGAACTGGGCAAGCGCTCCGCCATCCGCTGACGACAATGTCTGAACGGCATCGCTGTAGTTGCCCAACAGATATTGGCAGACCCCCAGCCGAACCGAGGTCGCCGGCGAGCGGTTTTCCTGTCCTGCCAGTTCCATAGTCGTTTCGCGGAGCTGGACAAACTGGCTGTAATCGTCGCTGATCCGTCGAGCAATTGCCTTGATCTCGTCCGGACCAAACGATGAATTCGCCAGAACAAGTTCGCGCATCTCTGTAGCAAAACCGGTAGACATTTCTTGTTATCGCTCCGTATTTCCCGGACAATAGTTCGTTTCGGTTATTCCCGCTCGGAAAAAATCCAAAGCCAGCGGCGGGAGTCGAACCCGCAACCCCCGCATTACGAATGCGGTGCTCTGCCAATTGAAGCTACGCTGGCAAATGCCAGTTTTTACAGCATTCTCGCACCCGGATGGCCGTTTCCCATTAAAGGCAAAAACTGGTCAAGACGCCCGCTCGCCCCTGGCATTGATTCAAAATCGGGGAAACGAGGAGCAGAACAGGGTGTCCCCTGGCGTCGATGCGACACGCGTGTTTTTCCTTCCGCTCTCCCGGAAGCTCCGGAGACCAAAGGACAAAGTCTAGCCATTCCCGGGCAAATCGTCCAGTCAACGAGGCAACACCCACGAATTTCGGCCCATTTTGTGCTGCATTTTTCAGCCGCCATGGCTTGATCGACTGGGAATCCCCCTAAAAACACCGATTCGAACAGGCCCTAAAGATCGGACTATTCTCCGCGCCACGGCGACTTCGCAACTCCGCGCTGTTTTTGTTTTTGCCGCCCTCCCACAGACCGATCAATCCCCCTGATAATCCGAGACATCCGCCACCGGAGTGCCCGGGTCGAAGTTTTCGCCGGCGAAAATACGCAAATCGCCGTGCTCTCCGGCCTGTTCGGCGCGGACATGGTGATGGCGGACCAGTTCCAGAATGGCCAAAAAGATCCCCACCATGGAAGACTTGTGCATTCCCGGTTCGAACAGGTCCGTGAAGGTGGCATGACCCGACTTCGCCAGGCGATCGTGGATTCGTGTCATCCAGGTCTGGATCGGCGTGTCGTCCATAACGATCGAGGTGCCGAGCGGGACCGGGGTGTTGTTCTTGAGAATCCGTCCAAACGAACTGACCAGGTCCCACAGTTCAACCTCCTGAAGGGGTTGGTCGCCCAGGCTTATCCGTCGGGGGGGAAGGTCGTTGGCCAGCCGGGGATGTCGGCACTTCCACTGGGCCGAGTGTTCGCCGAGAAGGAGGGCCACATCGCGAAAGTCCTTGTACATGATCAGGCGGTGGACCAGATCCTCGCGCGGGTCCTGCTCGTCCATTTCGGAATCTTCGTCACTGGCTGACGAAGGAAGCACGGTTCGCATCTTCCATTCAATCAGCAAGGACGCCACCTCCAGAAAATCACCCACGCCATCGATGTCAATTTCCTGCAAGACCTCGATCCAGGCAGCGTATTGTGCGATCAATGAAGTCAGCGAAATTTGGCTGATTTCCACCTCGCTGCGCCGTACAAGATAAAGAAGCAGATCAACCGGACCGGCGTATTCGCCCAGTTTCACCTGGAATCCGGTTTCGGATCCGTTATTCATGGCATGAACGTCCCGGCTTGCATTGGTCATTGACATTCGAAGAAACGGAAGGAGGCGCACGATCGAACCAGGCGTCCGAAATCGGAAAAAAATCCCCCGCCAGGCCGACGTTGGACTCAAGCCAATGCACAAAGTCAACCAGGTTTTCGCAGGCAGGTCAAGCGATTTTTTTTACCTGCTTTCCCTTGTTGGAAACGTTATGTCTTGCCGATATCCCCCATATTCCCCCGCGAAGTCAGTATCGGTTACAGGCCGCTGTATTTCGCCGCTGCAGCAAAGCGACAGGAGATCGCAATTAATGCAGCATGATCGTGCCCGGGCGTTTGACAACCTCTGCCAGATTCGGCAGTTCGTCACGTGTACGTTGTGTCAGAAAAACGACTTTGAGATCGGAGTATTTGAGATTACCGAAAGACTTTTGACCCGCCGCGGCCGCCCATGTGGCGTCTACTTTTGCCTCAACGGCCCGCGAAGTGTCAAGCTTACGGCAATCTGGGATGCGGAAAGAAATTCAATCTTGTTTTACGGCTCAACGGGTGAAAGGTTCCAGACGACCAAACTCGACAATTCGTCCGCGACAATTGACCCATCTGAAATCGCTGAACTTGTTCAGCATTGATCGGAATTATTTTAATCATAGTTATCATAACCTGATTTCAGTTCATGGAGGCGTGAACACAAATGCTGGTACTTTCCAGAAAAGAATCCCAGACTATTCGCATCGGAGACGACATCGAGATCACTCTCGTCCGCGTTTCCGGTGACCGCGTCAGAGTCGGCATCCAGGCACCGCCGGATTTGCTGATCCTCCGCGGTGAACTTGAAAAACGATGTACCACCCAGGTCGTTCAGAAATCCGCCTGATTCGGCGGCCCTGGCGAACGACCTGTGCTGGAAGGTCTTTACAATTCGAAATACACTTTCAGGGGAGCGGCACCATCAGCCGGCTCCCCTGAACTGTTTTATTCAACCCGGCGCGAGTCGGCTTTGCCCTGGTCCCCCCTCACCCGTTTGCTAAAAACCGGTTGTTGCCCGACAGACGATTGATTGACGTTTGACTGGCGTTTCACGAAAGGGCCCCGAATGCCCGCCAGCGAAATGGGTCGGGCCGCGCCAGCGGCGATCGGCGAGAAAAAAAAGATGTCCAGATGGTTTCGAACGTCCATTCGCCGGCTGATCGTTCTGGCGGGAGTTCCCTGGCTGTTGGCCCTGATCGCGCTTGTCATGCTAGAACGATCGATGCTCTATCCCGCTCCCCCCGTCAAAAAGGCCCCGCTGCCGATGGGAGTCGAAGAGGTCGTGATTCGATCTATCGACGGAATTGAAATCCGGGGCTGGTTTCGGGCACGGGAGGGTGCAACCCGTACGCTGATCTACTTTCACGGGAACGGAGAAGATGTTTCCCGCTGCTGGCCGGATGCGTCGCATTTGGCCCGAAGCGTCAATGCAACTCTCCTTGTACCCGAATATCGCGGTTACGGCGGCCTCGCCGGCAAACCCTCCGAAGACGCTCTTGTCGACGACGGAATCGCCGCTTTCGACTGGATCCGAAACCGGGAGGATATCGGTCGTCTTCCCCTCATTCTCTCGGGACGCTCGATCGGTGCCGGTGTCGCTTCCTGCGTTGCCGGCAAAAGACCGCCGGATTTTCTTGTTCTGATCAGCGGCTTCAACTCAATCGTGGACGTTGCCGCCAGCAAGTTTCCGATCTTCCCGGTCCGCTGGATGATGAAAAACCGTTACGATTGCCAAACGGCACTCGCCAATGCCCGCTTTCCGATCCTCATGGTTCACGCGGTCCGGGATTCGATTATTCCTGTCCGTTTCGCAAGGGAGCTTTTCGAATCACTTCCGGAAGGAAGGAAGAAATTCGTTGAGTTGCCGGATCTCGATCACAACGACTTCGGCTCGTCGGATTTCGTTGAACATGTGATCAGGTTCATCGAAGATTGAAATGGTCGCGATCAGACCTCCCCGGGGAATTGCGGCAACTTGCCGGCACGCTCAAGCCTTTGTTGCAAATCCCGCCGCATCGCAAGAGTTGCCAGTTCGGCAATCAGCAGCAGCGCCCAGATGATCCAGGCCGGCGAAATCCAGTTTCGGATATCCAGATTTCCAAAGCCCAGTTCATTTAACACTCCCACGACCAGCAATCCGAACGCGGGCACAACCACAATCGCCAAAAAGAAAATCGCGATCCGCATGCCGCAGCCCAGACCTGGCCCCATAAACGGCGGCCCGTGACGGATCAGATGCCGGACACTTCTCACGACATTTCTCGAGGAGTGAATTGCCGCAGCGATGATCGCCCAGTGCATCTTGTAGCCCGTCAGCCACTGCCAGACCACCGCCCAGTCGGACGAAAACTGCGCCGGAAAACTCCGTTCGTACATTTGCGAACGAACAAAACAGGCCATCGCAAGCCCGCAGACAATGGCGGCGATCAGACGCAGGCAGGCGCGCGATTCCTTTTTCAGGTGGGCATTGCGATAGTAAAGCTGCAAAACCGGCAATGTCACGACGCAAACGAGGTACTCGGCGACCATTGGCACCAGCAAATGCCAGACAGTCGCCTGACCCGCCAGAATCGCCCAGGCAAGCAATCCGGCAATTCCCAATGCCCAGCATATCTGGACAATCAGTTCGCTGCGCGACAACAATCCTTCGGCCAGGACAATTTGTCGGGCATCGTCAAGTGTCAGCATCTCGCTATTCTGTTTTCGCGGGCTCAAGGCTTTACGCCTCCAAACAAAGAAACCTGCATATGCCTGTTCTTTTAAAGGTCATTGTCCTGCTAACCCTTTCCAACGTCTTCATGACATTTGCCTGGTATGGGCACCTGAAAAACATGAATCATTCCCATTGGCTGGCGGCGGCGATCTTCAGCTGGGGAATCGCCCTTTTTGAATACCTGTTGCAAGTTCCTGCAAACCGGATCGGCGCCACAACCTTGACCCTGCCGCAACTGAAAATCCTTCAGGAAGTCATCACCCTCAGCGTATTTGTACCCTTCGCAATCTTCTACATGAAGTCGCGGATTTCTCTCGACTATCTCTGGGCTGCTCTCTGCATGACCGGAGCTGTGTACTTCATTTTTCGGTCCGGCTTCAAGGCCTGAGGTGTCCCGCTGCGTCGACCCCTTGAATCAAATCGCGAAGCACCTGGGCCGAACCGCCGGCGTCCCCGTCGCCGTTCAGGGCATTTGCCTTCCGGTAACTGCCGTCGCAAGCCAAACCTCCCCCTCCGGTTTCGATCCCCCAGCGACCTGCCGGAATGTGTATCGAGGATCCTGGCATAGACTGGCCAATCGTTGCTACGGGAACTCCGGCGGCCTGAATCGCCTGGTGGAGGTCCGGTTCCAGGGAATGACTTACTACAAGGACGAAATCCGCCTCTTTTCTCCGCAAGATCACATCCGCCGATGCATCCCGTCCCCGAAATAGCGGATTGCCTTCCCGAAACAGGACTCCGAATGGTGCACCCGTCATCGAAAGAAAACAATTCTCGGCCCCGCGTCGATTGATCTGACGACTCAAATGCAACAACCGGCACTCGCCGCGCTGGTTAAGATCGTGAACGAGGTTCGACAAGCTGAGCACGCCAACATTTCCCAGCTCTTCCGCGAAACGGTCGTCGATCACAATCACCGGATAGGCCGCCTTTTCCAGCGACTCCAGCAGGCCTCCCTCAGGTTCCCTTTCAAACGTCCGGGCGCGACCAGCATTCGCGATCACCGCCTCGCGCATCTGTCTCAAGGCATCGATCTGCCTGGATCGGGACATGATATTGGACTTCCCCGATCTGGTAGACGTTGCATTTTCGGCAGTGCCAACAAACGTCAGGTCACCGATGAAGCCCGCGAGCAGCCGCGGGTGAGTCGTCACAGGATCGGCATTCCAGACCACAACAAGATCAGCTCGATGCTGCATTTCCGCAACCGAGCAGGACACACGGCCCGCCTGTTGCATGGCAAAATGCCAGGCGGAAGGTTCGAATCCGCCGGACCAGTCGATCGCCGCCGAAACCAGACCCGCCAGTTCAATGGAAAGTTCGAGAGTCTCGACAGGCTGGTCAACCAGCCCGCAAATCAGCGGAAAATCGGCTTTGACAAGTTCGACGGCGATCCTCCGGACATCGCGTTGATACGCGTCCCGATCGACAACTCCGGAGACTTTGCCACGAGGCGATCCGGATTGCTGTCGCAGATGCTCTCTCCCTTTCCCGCAGTCAACGGGAAACTCGAAAGATGAATCTGCTTGCGACCATCGAATATCGTCGCACAGCAGGCTGCAGCCGGTGCAAACGAAATTTTGAGTTGCGGATTCGGGTTTCGACTGACTCAAGGTGGATTGCGGAGAAAGAGAAAGTGTCTGCGGAGTAAAGCCTGCTCTTGTTCGTCGCCCGCTGGTTCAGTATCCCGATCCGGTAGCTGAAATCTGTTCAATCGGATGCCATGTCGTTTTCGTCTCGCAAAATGCTTCAATCAAATACGGATCCTGGCTGGCCGGGTCGCACCAGTCCCGATCGAAATGTCGAAAACGCTTTACATTCCCCGCAGAAAGCTCTTGCATTTTGCTCACCATCGACGGGTCGGCATGATCGACGGCCAGGGCATTGACATCCATATGACTTGCGAAGTGGGTATGCAACTCCACGGGATCGCCGGTCAAAATGTTTGCCACACCTCCCGGGACGTCCGAAGAATGAATGACTTCGGCCAGGTCGATTGCAGAGAGTGGCTTGTCTTTGCAAGCCAGAACCACGACGGTGTTTCCCGAACAAATTGCCGGCGCCACCAGCGACACCAGCCCGAGCAAGGGACTGCTTTGCGAGGCGATGATCGCCACGACACCCGTCGGTTCGAGTGTGGAAAAATTGAAATGGCTGCTGGCGACCGGGTTGACGCTTCCCAGCACTTGCTGGAACTTGTCGCACCACCCCGCGTAATGAATCCAGCGATCGATGGCCAGATTCGTTTCCTGCATGGCGCTTTCCCGGGAAAGACCCTGGCGCGAAAGGACTTCGATGAACTGGTCGCGGCGACCCTCAAGCATTTCGCCGATCCGATACAGTATTTGTCCCCGGTTGTAAGCGCTTCTCGCGCTCCATCCGGCAAAAGCGGCCCGTGCTGCACTTGTGGCGTCGCGAAAATCCTTGCGGGATGCCAGGCAAATGTTGGCGAGCGTTTCGCCGCCGGAGATCGCGGCGTAGTACCGACCCGATTCGGTGCGGGGAAACTGCCCGCCGATGTACAACTTGTATGTCTTCAGGACGGGCAATCGCCCGCCTTCACCGGCACTATTTGGCGAGCGGTTCATGATCGTGGGTCCATGCCTGGAGAATGCAAGCTGATTAACGGCGCGGGAACAATGCCGATTATAGTCGGCCTCTGCGGCTGAAAAAGGCGACTGTCGTCCCTGCATTTCCCGGCGGGGTTACTCGCCCTGTGCAAACTCCCGGGATTGCCGATAATCAGACTCGACCAAAACCAATAACTCCGACACCAGTGACCACCGGGTTTACAGGAAGATTCATGGACTCCATTCTCATCGATATTGCCAATTACGTTCACGACCACGAGATCAAAAGCGATCTGGCGTATGACACGGCGCGCTGGTGCCTGGCCGACTCGCTGGGGTGCGGGTTCCTGGCACTCGGCTATCCGAAATGCCGCCGGCTGCTGGGACCTGTTGTTCCAGGCGCTCAAATGGAGGGAGGCTGTCGCGTCCCGGGAACAGATTCGGAACTGGATCCGGTCAAAGCTGCCTTCGACATCGGGACAATCGTTCGCTGGCTGGACTTCAACGATACCTGGCTGGCTGCGGAATGGGGACATCCGTCGGACAACCTCGGGGCGATTCTGGCTGTGGCGGATTACCAGTGTCGGGTTCGACGCAAGCCGCTCGTTGTGCGCGATATCCTCACGGCGATGATCAAGGCACACGAAATTCAGGGCGTCCTCGCCTTGAAAAATTCCTTCAACCGCGTCGGTCTCGACCATGTGCTGCTGGTTCGCGTAGCAAGCACAGCTGTGGCGGCCTGCATGCTGGGCTGCACGCGGGAACAGACGATGAATGCCTTGTCGCATGCATTCATCGACGGTGGGGCTTTGCGGACCTATCGCCACGCTCCCAACACCGGCTCGCGAAAAAGCTGGGCCGCCGGCGATGCGACCAGCCGCGCCGTCAGGCTGGCCTTGATTGCACAGACGGGAGAGATGGGATATGCCACTGCATTGACCGCAGCCAAATGGGGATTTCAGGATGTCCTGTTTCGGGGGAATCCGGTTGTCCTGTCCCGCCCTCTCGATTCCTATGTGATGGAAAACGTCCTTTTCAAGATTTCTTTCCCCGCTGAGTTCCATGCGCAGACAGCGGTCGAGTGTGCATTAACGCTTCACCCGCTTGTCGCCCGCCGCATTGACGACATCGAGCGCGTCGAGATCGAAACGCAGGAGCCAGGTGTGCGAATTATCGACAAGCGGGGCCCATTGAAGAACTTTGCCGACCGCGATCACTGCCTGCAATACATGGTCGCGATCGGCCTGATCTTTGGTGAATTGTCGGCTGATCACTATGAGGACCAGATTGCCGCCGATCCGCGCATCGACAAGCTCCGTGAAAAGATGGTGGTGCGCGAAAACGAGTCGTTCACCAGAGACTATTACGACGAAGATAAACGAGCCATTCCAAACAGCATTCAGATTCATTTCCATGGCGGCGAAACGAGCGATCGCGTCGAAGTCCACTACCCGATCGGGCACCGTCGACGACGAGCGGAAGGGATCCCGGTTTTGCGAGAGAAATTCGCCAACAGCCTGAATCCGGTGTTCCGGCCTGATTCCGCGCAATCCATCATCCAGCTGTTCGAGAACCGGGACGAACTGGAAGGAATGCCGGTGGACGAGTTCATGGCCGCCTTTGTTCGCAGTACCGCCGACCTCGGTCCTCAACTTGCCTGAGAAGGTTTGCTTCGCGAAGGTCAGGCATTGACGAAACGACGTCGCCGCGGCAGTAAACCCGCCGTTGCCAACATCAGAATGACGATGGCCGCACCCGGTTCCGGTATGACCGATCCGTGCCACGCCAGGGCGAAGTCGCGGGTCGTATCCGACGATACGCGAAGCGTATAGCGGCCCGAGCTGAGGTCAGTAAAGAACAGGTGTTCGACGTTTTCCAATGTCGATGCGCTGGAGTCGACCAAAGTCCCCAGAAATGAACCCGTCGAGTCAAAGAAATCCAGGTTCAGATCACCCAGTAATTCCGACGGTGCAAATATTCCCGGATCGGCATTGGTGTCCGTGATGATCATGTCCCATGAAAGGATGATCGAAAAATCCTCGTACGACTGTCCGGAATTGACGACGAAGTCGTAATACATGGGGTTGCCGGCAACAATCGATCCCTGGTAGTCCCACCCCTTTTCACCAACCGGGGCAACCGGTTCGGTCGTCGATCCGGCAAACTGCCCGGCGTCCAGAATCTTGTAGCTGTTGTAGACATTGACCTGACCGGCACCGTAGACCTCATCCAGCGGCCGAGTTGTCGTTCGATCCCAGCCGGCAAGGCCATTTTTCGTGGCGCCTGCCAGAATCACGGCCCGCATCGTATCGGCCCGGTCCGCCAATGTGCCGGTGGCCTTGTCATGCAGCAGCGTCGCCACCGAGGAAACGATTGCCGTCCCGCCGCTGGTATTTCCAATAGACGCCGGCGCCACGATATTGGGCCGCACCCTTCCAGGTCCATAGGTCGATGTCAGGCCGGAAGCATGATTGCCGTTCGAAACCCCCACAATCAAGGCGTTGTATTGATGGGCAAGAAGGCCCGGCAAGGGATTGCCTGGCCCAATATTGGTCCCGCCAACAATCGTCATCTGGTTGGTGCGGGCCACGAAATCGGCCCGCCGCGCGGCATCCTCAACGGCTGCTGCCGGGAACAACGCCGTAATGTTTGCAATCCAGCTGTTGTTGTGAACCTTGAAGGGCTGAGCAACCGGATCGGCGCCAGTCGCCAGTCCCAGTTTGTTATCGATCCAGTCGGCGGCACTATACGCGGTGACGTTAGTGACACCGGGAACTATGCTCGAAGAGTTGCCAAAAAAAATGGCGGCAACGCTGGTTGCATGTCCTGTCGGTATATTGTTGGCGCTTGTTCCATTAACAATTGTCTTGC
>WPCK01125858.1_pt1 | contig 23705 bp, 15 predicted proteins | sample 5399851 | NCBI WGS metagenome assembly WPCK01 (sample SAMN12869471, study PRJNA574797) | sludge metagenome | isolation source: wastewater treatment of pH11 | place: China:Beijing | collected 2019-05-20 | reverse complement strand
TCGTGCTGGTGGCCGTCACCGGGGCCGTCCTCCTCCAGGCCGGCTCGTCCCCGGACGGCGACGAGCCGCAGCTGGTGGCGAGCACCGAGCTCGATCCCCTCGAGCCCGTCGGCGGCGCCACCGCCGAGGTGCGTCTCGTGCGCCAGGACGACCACCTCCAGCTCGAGCTCGACGCGCACGACATGGCCGCCGCCCCCGAGGGCCAGCACTACGAACTGTGGCTGCTCGACCCTGCGTCCGCCTCGGCCGAGCCCGTGTCGCTCGGCGCCATGAGCGGGAGCACCACCGTGCCCGTGCCCGCCGGCGTCGACCCCGACGAGTACGACGTCGTCGACGTCTCCCTCCAGGAGCAGGGCCAGACCGAGCACTCGGGCCACAGCCTCTTGCGGGGCACGCTGGCCTGAGCCCACCGGGACCATCGGCCCTTCCCGCCCGACCCGTCCGAGGCGCACCCTGAGGGCGCAGGACCGGACGAGGCGAGGAGGTTCGTGATGTCCGAGGAGATCCGGGTGGAGAGCAGTGATCCCCGAGAGGCCGCCATCGAGCGCCTCAAGGCCCGCCGGGAGTTCGTCACCCACGTCGTGACCTATGTGGTCGTCAACGCCTTCCTGGTGGGGGTGTGGTTCGTGACCGGCGCAGGCTACTTCTGGCCGATCTGGGTGCTGGGTGGCTGGGGCATCGGCCTCGTGCTGCACGGCTACACCACCTTCATGCAGAAGCCCATCAGCGAGGCCGAGATCGAGCGCGAGATGCACCGTCACGGCCCACCGGCGGCGCCTGCGTGACCGCCGGTCGCCGAATCAGCCGGCGGAGGGCGGGTCGTCGCCGCACGTCGGAGCACCTCGATGAACGACCGGCCGTGGTGGTCGCTGTCGGCGAGTGGGAGACGGGGGGTGGGCTGTCCCCGGAGGGTGGGTCCACGATCGGCGAGGCCCACGCACGGCCGTAGGCTTTCTGCGGTCGGGCGAGCGCCCGCCGACGAGGAGACACGCACGATGGACATGCTGATCGGCTTGGTGATCGCGGCCGCGGTGGGCTGGTTCGTGCGCGCCGACGCCAAGCGCTTCGAGGCCGACGGGCGCAAGGTCGGCCCCTTCGGTGCCGACGGATGGTTCGCCGGCGTCTTCCTGCTGATGATCCTGTTCCTGCCGTGGTACCTGATCCGGCGGTCGAAGGCGTCGACCCAGCCACTGGGCCAGCCCGGCCCGATGTGGATGCCGGACCCCAACGACGAGAGCCGCTACCGCTGGTGGGACGGCGAGCGTTGGACCGAGGACACCGCCCCCCGCCACGCGGAGCCGAGCTCCGACACCGAAGCCTGAGTCCCGGGTCATTGCCTTCGACGAAGGGCGGCCCTCAGTCCCACCAAGCGTTGATCAGGTCGTAGACCTCGGGACGATTGGCCAGAGCGACGTGGCCGATCTTCGGGCAGACGCGGAGCGTCGCGTTCGGAAGAAGGCTGGAGGCGGGGTCGCCGAGGTGGCCCGCCGCGCTCGGCGCCGTGACGAGGGCGTCGCCGAGCACTCGGTTCACCGGATGGGGCGTATCGGCGGAACGCTGGCGGTCATCGACGAGTGAGCCGGCGATGGCGAGGTGCCGGGCGCGGCGAGGGGCGTGTACGGGGTGCAGGGTCGGGCGCTCGCTGGCGTCGGGGTCGCGCTCGATCCAGTCGTCGTCGAGCACCGCGCCCCAGCGGAGGTCCTTGATGCCGTCGCTGCGGCGATCGAGCCCCGCCCCGATCAGTCGCGTCACGGGGTGCGGGATCGCCCACAACCCGGCGCTGGTGAGGTTGGCGATCACCTCGAGGTTGGCGCCGGTGTTCGGCACCCCGAGCAACACCACGCGCCGCACCTTCGCGGGCCAGGGCCCGCGGCACCGCACCCGGTCGGCCAGGCGGGCGCCGTGGCGGCCGTAGTGGCAGGCGCTGCGCACCACGAGGCCTCCCATGCTGTGGCCGATGAGGTCGATCTCGCGGACCCGCACCGGCCAGCAGCGCACGAGCTGCTGGAGCCCTGCCGCGAGGTCGCGCCCATTGGTGGAGACGTGGCGCCCGGAGTTGTAGCGGACGTACACCGGGGTCACGCCGTGGTCGCGGGCCAGCAGCTCGCCGTAGGTCACGCCGGGGCGCCCGCTGAACGACCACACCGACTCGGAGGACATCAGGCCGTGGACGAGCACGCCGACCCGGGCGCGCGCGTCCGGCAGCGCACGCCGGAGTCCGTCACTGCTGAGGGGCAGCTCCTGGCCGGACGCGGTGCGAAACGTCAGCGGCAGGGCGAGGGAGGAGCCCTGGGCGGCCAATTCGTCGCCGATCACGCCGTCGAGCGCACCCCAGGCGTCCACCCCGCGACCCGGCAGCGCCCGCAGGAGCTGTCCTACCCGCTCGAGGGTCGCGGGCGCCGACAGCGACCCCGGCGGGGTCACCGGTGGCTCGGAACCGTCGCGTCCAACCATGGCCCGGCGAGCGTACCCAGCCCCTCGGCGACGACCGGCGGTCAGGCGACGACGAGGTCGTCGCCGAACCGTTGCGACGCCGCCGCCCAGACCACCGTCGTCACGCACACCCACGGGGTCGCGGAGGTCCAGAACGGCGCCGAGGTCGCCCAGTGGGGGATCAGGCCGGGGCCACGCGGAGGATGCGGTCGTTGGTGCCGTTCGACGTCGTGACGTACAGGGCGCCGTCGGGGCCGAGGGCGGGGGTCCGGAGGCGTCCGAAGGTGCCGTCGAGCTCGCTGGGGGTGAGCATCAGCCCGAAGTGGCCGGTGGCGTCGAAGCCCATCATGCGCAGCGAGCTGGCCTTGAGCGTGGCCACGGCCAGGAATCCCCGGTAGGCACCCCAGGCCGAGCCGGTGATGAAGGTCGCGCCGCTGGTGGCCAGCGTCGGGTCCCCCGAGGACCATCGCGCGGGGATCGCGCCGGGGATCGAAAGGTCGGTCATGGGCACGTTCTGGTCGTAACCCGGCCCCGGCCGCCACCCGTAGTTGCCGCCGTTCTGGAGGAGGTTCACCTCGTCGTCGACGTTCGGGCCGTGCTCGGCGATCCAGATCTGGCCGAGGCCCGGCCGGATGGCCAGCCCCTGCACGTTGCGGTGGCCGAGCGTGTAGATCCGGGCGTCCGTACCAGGGTCGCCGTCAGCGGCGAAGACGTTGTCCGGTGCGCCGGCGCCGGTGGTCGCGTCGACGCGGAGCACCTTCCCCCCCAGGGACGAGAGGCTCTGCGGCGTGGCCGGGTCGACCGCATCGCCGGTGGTGACGAGGAGGTGGCCGTCGGGTGCGAACTCGAGACGGCAGCCGCCGTGGAAGGCGCCCAGGGGGATGTTGCCGACGAGCGGGTCGATCACCCGGGTGGCCGAGGTGAGGGCCGCATCGAGCGTCCATGCGACCACCTTGATGCGCCGCTGGCCTCCGACGGTGCTGCCCTGGCACGTGTAGATGCGTCGGCTCTGGTCGAACGACGGGTCGACGGCCAGGCCCATCATGCCGATCTCGTTGGCGGCGTAGAAGTCCGAGTTGCTGTCGAGGGTGAGCTCACGGGCGGCCCCACCCACGGGGAGCACGTTGATGGTTCCCGAGCGTTCGGTCCAGAGCATGTCGCCACCCGGCGTCCAGTTGACGTCCCAGGGGATCGACTGCCCTTCGACCACCGTGGTGACCGACAGCGCCGGGATGGCCTCGTGCCCGAAGGTGCAGGTGGTCTGCTCGCCCGCCGTCAGCGTCACGGTCGCCCGCCGGGCCACGAGGTCGACGACCTCGCCCGTGTCGCACGACAGTGAGGTGAGGAGCCAGGCGGGGACCGCCGCCGCGGTGATGGTGTAGGTGCCCGGTGCGAGGCCGGCGCTGCCGGCCCGGGAGGGGAGGGTCCCATCGGTGTCGTCGTCCAGCAGGAACGCGCCGCAACCGAGGGGCCCGCAGCCGGTGAAGGCGACGTCCTGGGCGCTGTCGGGGCGGGCGTCGAGCACCACCCTGATCGCCGCGCTGGTGTTGGTGAAGGTGCAGGTGGCGTGCTCGCCCTGGCCGAGGGTGATCGTCGCTCGGCGGGCGTCGAGGTCGATCACCTCGCCGGTGTCGCAGACGATGCCGGCGAGGGACCAGCCCGGCAACGCCGACTGGGTGACGGTGTAGGTGCCGGCGTCGAGGCCGGTGCCGCTCACCTGAGCGCTCCGCGCCGGATCGGCGTCGTCGTCCAGGATGAACGGCCCGCAACCGAGGGGCCCGCAGCCCGTGAAGGCGACGTCCTGGCCGTCGTCGGGCTGGGCGTCGAGCACGACCGTGATCGACGCGGTGCCGGTGCTCTCGGATGCTCGGGCCGCCCCGAACGGGCGGTTGCCCGAGGGGGGAGCGCCTGGGGGCTTCGGTCTGGCGTCGGCCACGCCGAACGGGTCCGTCGCCGGCCGGTCCGGCGCACCCTGCGTCTGCGTCTGCGTCTGCGTCTGCCCCGGCCGGTTCGGCGCACCCGAGGCCGGGGAGATGAGCCCCAGGGGAGCGATCAGCGCCAGCACCACGATCGTGGCGACCGACGCGATGCGGCGTGACGGGTGGTGGTGGACCGCCTGCCCAGGAGCCATGCCGGAGAGTCTGCCACCGGCCGCCGCAACGCTTCCGCCAGGGTCGACCGTGACGCCGACGACATCCTGGTCCTTGCGGGGCTCTGTGGTCTGTCGAGCCCAGTGGAGATCCTCGATCTCACCTTGCGGGTGATCGGTTCCTCGCCCCCCTTGCCCCGAAGGTGCAGTGCATCAGCGAGGATCTGCTCGGCTGACGCCGACGCTCGGGCGGACGCCCCCCACGAACGGCGGGTGGCTCCGCGGCGGCGGTCGCCTAGACTGGCCGCTCCCTGCGCTCGTAGCTCAATTGGATAGAGCATCTGACTACGGATCAGAAGGTTGGGGGTTCGAGTCCCTCCGAGCGCGCTGACGGTCTTCGCTGATAGCAGCCCCCTTTCGCGGAGCGTTCGGCGGCACCGGTATCAGGGAAGTTCACGTCTGGTGTCCGCCGTTGAGGTACGCGAGGACGGCGAGGACTCGGCGATGGCCGTCTTCGCTGTCGGTGATGTCGAGCTTGGTGAGGATGTGGCGGATGTGGGCCTCGACGGTGCGCTCGCTCACGACAAGTCGATGGGCGATGGCGGCGTTGGTGAGTCCTTGGGCCATGAGCTCGAGCACGTCCCGTTCGCGCTCCGACAGCCGGCCGACGGGTCCGGTGTCGGCCGGCGTCACGAGGTTGGCGACCACCATCGGGTCGAGGGCTGACCCTCCCGCCGCGACGCGCTCGGCCGTTGCGAGGAACTCGTCCACTTCGAGCACGCGGTCCTTGAGCAGGTAGCCGAACCCGCCGAGTGCGACGAGCTCGACGGCGTGTGTCGTCTCGATGTGCTGAGACAGCAACAGCACGCCGACACCGGGATGCCGCTGCTTGATCGAGCGGGCGGCGCGGGCGCCTTCGTCGGTGAAGGTCGGTGGCATGCGGATGTCGATGACCGCGAGGTCAGGCTGCTCCTGCTCGGTGGTGGAGAGCAGCTGGTCGGCGTCGCGCAGCGTAGAGACGACGTGGTGGCCCCCGTCGCGGAAGAGGCGGGCGAGGCCTTCGCGGAGCAGCGCTTGGTCCTCGGCGATCAGGACGCGCACGGGAACTCCGCGACGAGCGTGGTGCCTTGACCCGTGCCGCTGTCGATCCTGAGGGTGCCACCGCGGGCCACCACGCGATCGGCGAGGCCGGCCAGTCCTGAGCCTTCGTGGGCGACGGCGCCTCCGACGCCGTCATCGACGACGGCGACGACGAGCCTGCTGTCTTCGTGGATGGCGCGGAGCGTGACCTTGGTGGCGCGGGCGTGCTTGACGGCGTTGGTGAGCCCTTCACACGCGGTGAAGTAGGCGGCGGTCTCGACATCGGCGGTGTACCGCTCCCCGTTGGCGACGACCTCGACGGGGAGCGGTGCCCGCCGAGCCAGCTCCCGCAGTGCAGCTCCGAGACCGCTGTCGAGCGTGGCGGGTCGCAGGCCGCTGGCGAGCTCGCGTAGCTCGTCGATGGCCACCGTGATCTCGGCGACCGCGTCGTCGAGCGTCCGGTCGACCTCGAGATCGACGCCCGGGCCGAGCATGTGCTGCGCGTGGCGGAGCGCCAGGCCGATGGACACCAGCCGCTGTTGGGCGCCGTCGTGCAGGTCGCGTTCGATCCGTCGTCGCTCCTCGTCTCCGGCGGCGACGATCCGCGCTCGTGACGCTTCGACTTCTTCGAGTTGGCGGCGCAGTCCGACCCGGAGTCGGGCGATCTCCACTGCGAGTGCACCAGCCTCGAGCACCTTGGCGATCAGTGAGCCGCGCTCGGCGAGCTCTGCGGGGGCGACGACGGTGCCGAGGGTCGTACCAGCGTGCCGCACCGGCCAGCGCCGTCGCCCGTCGTCGGGATCGTCGACGACGGGCTCGCCGGCCACGTCGACGGCGAGGTCGACGTCCGGCAGGTTCAGGCGGAGGTGGAGGTCCTCGACGCCCAGCGCCTCGCGGAGGACGCCCTCGACGTCCTCCGGTTCGGCGCGGCCCTCGCGCAGGTCGTCGAGGAACTCGGCCATGTGTTGCAGGGCGTCGTGCCGGGCCCGGTTGAACCGACGGTCGACGGCATCCTGCACCCGGCGACGGAGCGGACCGAACAACGCGGCCACGGCCAAGGTTGCGCCGGCCGTGCTCCACGCCGAGCCGTGACCGACCGCGGCGCCGACCACGACGACCGTCGCCGCGTAGGTGCCGGCGAGCATCACGCTCAGCGCGCTGTAGGTGAGCGTTCGGCTGATGACGACATCGATGTCGTAGAGGCGGTAGCGGAGGATGCCGATGGCGGCGCCGACCGGCACTGCGAGCAAGGCCAGCGCGGTGAGCGGGCGCACCGCCGGAACCACACTCCACAGCAGCGCGACGACCGGGAGGATCACCAGAGCGCACGTCGAGGAGAACACGAACCACCGCATCTGGAGCCGCTCGACACCGACGGAGCGGTGGTAGCGCTGCACCAGCGGCACGATGGCCAACGCGGTCGAGCCGAGAAACAGCGGCATGCCGACGGCCTGCAGCACGCCGATCAGCGGGCTGTCCACGGCGTACGGGTTGCGGTCGCCGATGAAGAGGTTGCCGATGTCCGGCGACAGGGCCCACCCGGGCAGGAGGAGCGCGACGCCGGCGAGGTTGGCCCACACGAGCACCGCCCAGCCCCGCCTGATGAGGTGCCCGTCGGGGAACAGCACGAACGTCAGGATGAGCGCGGGGCTGGCGATCCAGCTCCACAGCGCGACCCACTCGGCGAACGGTCCCGCCGGCCAGCCGTGCTCGGCAGCGCGCAGTCCCCATCCCTGGGCCAGGTCCGCGGCGAGAGCGGTGAACAGGGCGTCGACGAGGAACAGCCAGCCGATCACGTGGCCTGGGTAGCGGGACACGATCAGCCCGCCGGCGCCGGCGAGTGCCACTGCGTTGAAGGCGTACAGCACCGTGTCCCATTTGGGCTCCAACCCCCACGACAACGGGATGGAGATGACCTCCACCATCAGCGTCACGATCAACAGCGACGCCGCCAGACGACGCAGGTGCACGTCCCTCACTGGCCGCGATTGTCCCAGCGCGTCCCGGGGCCGGCAATCGTGCTGGCGCGCAACCGCGGTCCGCGCTGGCGCGTAGCGGAGATTGCGTCCCTGCCCTGATGACCCGTCGTCGATGCCGTGCGTACAACGACACCGGACAACCGAGCCTCAGGAGGAGAACCAGTGATCCAGACCAATGACGTGCACATCCGTCGGACGCGCCAGGCGGCCGTCGCGTTCATCGTGGCCGCAGCGGCCACGGCGGTCGCCGGCGCGGTGCTGTACCTGGGCCTCCAACCCATCACCGACCTCTCTGACGACATGTGGCGCTACCCCTGGGAGAGCAGTGGTGCGTTCGTGGCATTCTCCATCTTCAGCGCCCTCCTGCACGGACTCGTGATCCTCGGCCTGCGCGCCTTCGGGCGTAGCGGTGCGGCCGGAGGATCGCGATCCGCAGCCAACGGTGTGACGCTGGCGGTCACCGGCACCGCCCTGCTACTGGTCGGCGAGCTGCTCTCGATCCCCATCCGCAACGCCGAGACCAGCGACACCAGCGCCACGATCGTCGGCGCCGTCTTCGCGCTCGGCGGCATCACGTCGACGGTCGGGTTCCTGGTCCTGGGCCGCGCCACGTTGCGGGCGGGCGTGTGGCAAGGATGGCGTCGCTTCACGCCGCTCGCCACCGGGCTGTGGCTGGGCGCCATGACGTTCCTCCCCCCCACCCTGCTCCACGGCATGGTCGGCGTGTACGGCCTGTGCCTGCTCGGCATGGCGATCGCGCTCTACACCCAGCCGGCCCCGGTGTCGGCAGCCGGCAACGCCCAGCTGGCGGTGTGAGCGATGATCACGGCCGTCGAGCTGTGCGCGCTCACCAAGTCCTTCGGAAGCGTTCGGGCAGTCGACGACGTCCACGCCGTGATCGCGGCCGGGCAGGTGACGGCGTTCCTCGGACCCAACGGCGCGGGCAAGACCACCACCCTGCGGATGCTGCTCGGGCTCGTCGCGCCGACCAGCGGCACCGCGACCTTCGGCGGCAGGCGGTACGACGAACTGCGTGAACCGATCCGTCACGTCGGCGCCGTGCTCGAGGCGTCCGGCTACCACCCCGGCCGGACCGCGCTCGACCACCTCCGCACGCTCGCAACCGCGGCACGACTGTCGAAGGGCGCGCCGATGCGCGTCCTGGCCGAGACCGGGCTGGCGGACGATGCGCATCGCTGGGTCGGAGAGTTCTCCCTCGGGATGCGCCAGCGCCTTGGCCTGGCGGCGGCGTTGCTCGGCGACCCGGCAGTGCTCGTCCTCGACGAGCCGACGAACGGTCTCGACCCGCAGGGCGTTCGGTGGCTGCGCGGCTTCGTGCGCCGGCTGGCTGACGAAGGACGCACGGTGCTCCTCTCCAGCCACGCGCTGAGCGAGGTCGAGCAGACGGCCGATCACGTGCTCCTGATCGCGAAGGGTCGGCTCGTGCGGTCGTCGACGCTCGCCGCGCTGCGCGGCGAGGCAGGTGCCGGCTGCCGCGTCCGCGCACCGGAACGGGAGCGGCTCACCACGGCGCTGCACGTTGCCGGCCATCACTACCGTCACGTGGACGACGAGCTCGCCGTCGACGCCACCCCGGAGCAGGTCGGCGAGCTCGCCGCGGCACACGGGATCGTGCTTCATCGCCTGGCCGCCACCGCCGGTCTGGAGGAGGCCTTCTTCCGTCTCACCGAGCAGCCCGGGCGGGTCGACGGCCCAGCGACGCTCGGGAGAGCGTCGGCATGAGCGCGCTCGTCCGCGCCGAGCTCGTCAAGCTGCGCAGCACGCGGTCGCAGCCCTGGCTGCTGCTCGCGACCCTGGCCATGGTGGTGCTGACGATCGCCTTCACCACTCCGTCGGCCGGCGCGCAGAACAACCCGCTGTCTCTCGACCAGCCATCACTGCTGGCCGAGATCGTCGGGGTCAGCTTCGGCTTCCCCCAGGTGACCATGGTGATCCTGGGCGTGCTCTCGTTCACCCAGGAGGTGCGCTACGGCACCGTCACCTCGACGTTCTTGGTCGAGCCGCGCCGAACCCGCGTCCTCGCCGCCAAGGGCGTGGGAGTGGTCCTCGCCAGCGTCGTCATCACCACCGCGACACTCGTCGTGTCGGTCGTCGTGAGCGCCGCGATGATCTACGCCCGACACGGCAACGTGACGCCCCGCTCCGAGTTCTGGCAGATGGTCGCCGCCGCGTTCGCGGTCATGGCGCTGTCCGGCGTCATCGGCGTCGCCATCGGTGTCGTCGTCCGCAACCAGATCGTCGGTGTGATCGCCGTGCTCGTCTGGATGAACGCCGTGGACCATGTGCTCCTCGACGCACTCCCGGCAGTTGGACGGTGGACGCCCGGAGGGGCGACCTACGGGCTGCTGCAGCTCGGGCCCGCGATCACCACCAAACAAGCGCTACTGGACGTACCCGTCGCCGGGTTCCTCCTCGCCGCCTACACCGCCGCGATCGTGTTGGTCGCAGCCGCTGTCGCGCCCCGGAGAGACGTCCTCTGAGCTCCGAGCTCCTCGACCGACTTCGAGCCAGGTCCGCCCGCCCGTCGGCGTAGCGTGGCGCCGCCGGGTGCAGGCGCCCCGGCGAGGGGGAGGTGACGATGGCGATGGCCCTGGGGCCCAGGAACCCGTACCTGGCCGACTCCGAGTACCCGATCGCCCACGGGCGGTGCGACCAGCAGGACAACACCGTGGTGGCGGGGCCGGTGGGGCCGACGGAAGTGCTCGGCGCCGACGACGTCCAGTACGCCTGGCTCGGGCCGGGCCACTTCGGTGGGATGGTGTCGGGGCCCTACCCCGACGGCCGCCGGGTGATCTGGAGCAACGGTCGCCAGACGATCGCGAAGCTCGACTACGACACGCTCGAGGTGCTGGCCGTCCTGCCCACCGGTGACGAGCCCGTCACCCCGCTCGAGGTCCTCGAGAGCGGCCTGCGGGACCTCGACGAGCTCCGCGGCCAGGCCGCCGTCGACCACGCGCTGACCATGGCCATGACCTACCTCGTGGGCCTCGACGGGGTCTACGCGCTGGTCGACTGCGACAACACCCTCTTCCTCACGCGTCGGGACTGCGTCGTGGCCTATCGCGAGACGGACCCCACGGACCCGGCGTCGCCCATCGAGATCGCGGACCGGTGGGACAAGCCGGCGGAGGTGGAGGGCGAGTTCGTCGGGGTGAACCTCACCTTCGACGGGCGGCTGGTCCTGTCCACCGATCACGGCTGGCTCGTGTGCCTCAGCCGGGACTTCTCGGAGCTGTCGACGTTGCAGCTCGAGGGCGCCGCCGACGAGGCCGTCGCCCACTGGCAGCGCATGCTCGACTCCGGCCGGGCCGCCGGCTACGGCTGGGTGCGCAAGAGCCTCTGCGTCGGCGACGACAACGGGATCTACCTGACCTCGCCCGACCACCTGCACAAGGTGATGTGGACCGGCGAGCGCCTGTCGACCGACGAGGCCGACGGCGCCTGGCGGGCCCGTTACCGCAACGGGGCCGGGTGGGGCTCGGGCTCCACGCCGTCGCTGATGGGGTTCGGACCCGACGAGGACCGTTTCGTTGTGATCGGCGACGGCGACGAGGTGGTGAACATCACCCTCTTCTGGCGCGACGCCATCCCCGAGGACTGGGCGCAGCTCGCCGACGCCCCGTCGCGCCGCATCGCCGGCCTCGGCCGCGCCGACATGGGCGACCCCGACCTCGAGGCCATCCAGACCGAGCAGTCGATCACCGTCAGCGGCTACGGGGCCATGACGGTGAACAACCAGCCGCCGACGCTCGTCGAGGGCCTGCCCGAGTCCGCCGCCCGCGCCCTGTGCTTCTACCTCGGCCACGACCCGGCCTTCCGTCCGCTCGGCCTGCACAAGTTCGAGTGGAACCCGGCGACCCGCACCCTCGAGGAGGCGTGGGTGTGCACCACGGTGTCGTCGCCGAACTCAGTGCCCTTCGTCTCCCAGGGGTCCGATCTCGTGTACACCTGCGGGACGCGGGACCGGCAGTGGACGATCGAGGCGGTGGACTGGACCACCGGCGAGCCCACCTTCCACTACGTGCTCGGCGGCTCGATGTTCAACACCCTCGGCGCCGGGGTGACCGTGATGGACGACGGCCGCCTGCTCTTCGGCACCGTGTTCGGCAAGGCCCGGGTGCTGCGGCCCTGACCGGGCCGGCGCCGCGCCGGCACTCCTCCCGGCGACCCCGCCCGGGCCACGGGCCCGGTCGACCGACGATCCCGACCGCCCCAGGGGATCCAGCCCCATCGGCTCGACTGGGCCGACCTCGACACCGCCACCATCACCGCGTAGTAGGTCCGAAGGTTGCTCGGTCACCGTCCGAGGAGAGAGAGGTCGTCGACGGTGATCATGCGACCAGAAAGGCAGTACTCGACCAGGCGAGCCCGGCGACTCGACGCCAATTCTCCGGGCCCCCCGTGGAGCCCCCGCAGTCCAGAACTGCTCAGCTTCTGACACAACAGGTCCAGCTTCTTGTTGAATTTCTTGACCGTCCATCCCAGGCGCTCTGCCGCAGCAGCGGATGTCGGAAGGGGGCTCGGGCCAGTGCCATTCCGCAGGAGAGCGGGTTCGGCCAGCGCCAGCACGAGCAATCTCTGATCAGGTGTGAGATCCACCGCCGTACGCGTGGTCTCGCCGAGTGCATCTTCCTCGAGCATCCGTTCGCTCGGCGCCGGCTCGAACGTCGGCATGTTGGATTCCAGGAGCACTTCATAGGTGGTGGAGCCGGCACCGAACCGTACGAACGTCTGTGCGAAGACGATCGGCAGCACTCCCCCTGGAGCCAGGTGAGCCACGAAGAGCCGGTCGGCGTCGGACAGCGTCGCCGACAGCTGCCGCCCCACGTTGGCGACGAGCCACAGATCGCCGTCAGCCCGGACCTCGAGGATGACCCGGTGCAGGTACGGGTTGTCGTCGACCGCGAGGTCGCCCGACCTCCCTATCGTGAACGGTTCGCCCTCGTTCGGATGGTAACGCTCACCGCAGTATTCAATCGTCAGCTCGGTCACGGTGCGCAGACCTCGGTCGAGCTCGTCGACACCTGGCTGGTCCGGATCGCGATGACCTGGACACACAGGGTGCTTTCATCGGGAGCGAGTGTGATGCGCTGCTCGAGGTCCGTCGTGACGGGCTGCTGGCCACCGGTCGCACGCGAGGTGACGGTCACCCGGTAGCCGTCGCCTTCCTGGGCATCAGAAGCGGCCCAGGTCACGAGTGCCTGCCCAGCGTCCACGCTCACCGCAACGTCGACCGGGGTGGCGGGTGGAGTGCCCATTACGAACGCACCCGGATCTGCAGTCGTCGTTGTCGTCGGACCTTCTTCGGTACCGTCGCTGGCGAACAGGATCATGGCGCCGACGACGAGCAGCAGCACCACCACGGCTGCGACCGACGCCAGGAGGGCCACGGGTGGGCCCGGTCGTGGGGGCGGACCCTCTGGAGCTAGGGGTGCGGTCGGTCCCTCCTTCGACCTCGCCGGCTTGACGGTCGCCGCCGCCAGGTCCTGGGGCACTGGCAGCGATGCCTCGAAGCGCGCGGCGGTGGCCCCGGTGCTACGGGGCAACTGGTCGGGCACGCGATCGATGGGGCCAGTGGATCGGAGCGTCGACTGTCCCGTCTTGGTCGGATCCACCCGGCTCGGCGGCCTGACCACGGTGGCGCTCCCGCCCACGTCGGTGCGCTCGGGCCGACGGCGGGTTGGTGCTCCGGCTTGCGGGCCGACTTGAAGGCGCGTTTGCGAGTAGTTGTGCATGACCTCGACGGTCTGCAGCGCACGACCGAAGGAAGCGGCCGAAGAGAACCGAGCCTCGGGCTGACGAGCGAGCGCAGTGCGGATGGCGGTTTCGAACTCCGCGCTGACGTCGGGGCGATCGATGGGGCGGGGGTTGCCCTGGAGGATCGCCGAGATCGCTTCGGACTGAGGCATGGGCCTGCCGGTGCTGAACGGCGCTCTGCCAGTGATCAACGCGTAGATCGTCGCACCCAACGAGTACACGTCGCTTCGTTCGTCTCCCGGCGTTCGTCCGCTGAGCACCTCGGGCGCGGCGAAGGGGATGGTGACCCCGACAGAGTCGGTCGGGTCGGACTCGGCATCCCGACCAGACGCGATGCCGAAGTCGGTGAGCGCCGGCTCACCGTACGCGGTCTGAAGGATGTTGGCCGGCTTGATGTCGCGGTGGAGGATGCCTGCCTGGTGCGCCGTCTCGACGGCACCAGCAACCTTCACACCCACTTCCAGCGCATGCACCTCTGACAGCGGGTGTGCTCTGGCGATCTCTCCGAAGTGGTCGCCGGGGCAGTACTCCATGGTGAAGTACGCCCGACCGTCGGGCGTGATGTTGGCCTCGTAGATCGTGAGGATGCCGGGATGCTGCGACAAGGACGACATCCGGTTGATCTCATTCTCGAACTGGCGCTGCTTCTCCGGCGTGAGGATCGCCTCCCGCAACACCTTCACTGCGACCTGCCGCTCTGGGCGGTGTTGGTGATAGCGGTAGACATCAGAGAAGCCGCCGCTTCCGAGCTTCGCCTCGAAATCGAAGCCCGGAAGGTCTGGCGGCCCTGAATCGCTCATTCGGGAAGCTCGATGCGAAAGCTCGTGGCTCCGCCCAGCGTCACGACCGCGCCGGGCACCACCAGCTTCGGGCTGAACTCGCGGAGCCGTTCCGGCTCTTGGTCGGGAAGTCGCACTTCGGTGCCGTTGGTCGACCCCAGATCCTCGACCAAGATGTCCCAGCCTTCGAGGTTGATCACCACATGGACACGAGACAGATGACCGTCGGGACTGGGCAACGTCAGCAGATTGGGGATCTGGCGGTTCCGCTCGAAGGGCTCGGCGGTGGGTTGGCGACCTATCACCTGCGTCCGATCGACATCGACGATCCAACCGGTCTCGAACCGCAGGCGGGCCACGACGGGCATGAGGGCGTCGGTGAGTTCCGCCGCACTGATGTCGCGGCCACAAGATCGGCACCGCACGCTGGTCGGTGGATTGAGGTGACCTTCGAGACAACGTCGTGATGGTGTCCCGACGTGGTCCTTTGCAGGCAGCCCTCCGGCGCGAGTTGTCGCTACGGCATGGCTGAGTGCCACGGTTCGGCCGTCCTTGTCGCCGAGGCCATCACCGATCATCGGTTCACTCCCGGGCGGTCGGCGTGGCACAGATCGCGTTGTCGTCTCGCTCCGTCGCCGGCCATCAGCACTCGCAAGGGGGACATGCAGTCCAGGCACGGAGGTGATCACACCCTTCGACGCTGACCGCGGCTCGAGGGTCGGTTCGATCGGAGTCGAGCCGAGAGGAGCACCGACGGCGCTGCTCTCCGGGGGTTCTGGCAGGGTCAGGTCGCCTTCGTTGACGCTTCCACCCGTGGCCCGGTTCGGGAGCTGACCCGGTGCGTCGCCGGGCGTTTCCGACCCCGGGGCGGTCTCGGCGACCCCGTCCGCCTCGCCGTCGGGCGCCGACCGCACCGCGGCGGACTCGACGTCGTGGAACACGGTGTGATCGAGGAGGTTGGACAGGTACGGATCGACGTCGGGCTCGTCGTGGTCGTCGGCGCTCGATCCGCCCTCGTCCTTCGTCACGGGCGGGCGCGTTCGTGCAGGCGCCCGTTCGGCGGGGCCCGCAGCCTCGTCCCGGTTGGAGCGCTCCCGGGCCGTAGCGTGGGGGCGATCAGAAGCGACGGGAGATGCCTCCTCGTCGGTGCGCGGGTCGATGGGACGACTTCCGGTTCCACCAGTTTCGCGGTCCCCCAGACCCACGGCGCTGGTTGCCGGAGTGGGGCGTGACGGCGCCGCCGCCCTGGCTTCGCCTCGTGACCGCTCGGCACCGCCCGCCGGATGGAGCCAGTTGATCTCTGCGCCGTCGGGAGCAGTCACGACGATGCGGCGGACCCCGCTGAGGACGTCGTCCTTCCACGTGGATGACCGTCCGCAGGTGACCTCCGACCGGCTGCCATCGAGCCACTCGAGGTCGAGTCGGACCTCGCCGCGGACGAGGATCCGGGTGTCAGCGTCCGGCCCGGCGGCTGTTCCGGCGGCCGCGAAGGCCGGAGCGACGGCGAGGCCCTCGGAGGTGAGCGCAACGAGGACGTCGTCGAGGTGTCCGCCAGAGCGGATCACCTCGTCCACCGCCCGCTGAATGGATTCCGAGGCGTCTGAACCGACAATGACGAACAGGTCGGCCCGCGCGTAGATCATGGCGATCTCACCCGCCACGAGTCACCCGCTCTGATCCTGTTGGTGGTCGTCGTCCGGCTCGATGGATGCAGGAACGGAGTCGATCAAGCTCGAACGACCGGCCGGGGATGGACGGGGGGTCACGTCGGGCGGAGCCACTGGCGCCGAGGTGATCAGCGGCGGCGCGGACTCCGATGAGACGTCGGGAACCGAGATCTCGGTCAACCGGATCGGTGAAGGGTTCGTGTCCTCGCTGAGATCCTCGATGTCGGTCGTCTCGATGACGGTGACGACGACGACCGAGATGTTGTCGCGACCACCGTGCTCCAGGGCGAGGTCCATGAGCTTCCGCGCTCGGCGGTCCTCGCTGCTGGGCTCGCCTGCCACCGAGGCGATCGTGGCATCGCTCACCTCGGTGAAGAGGCCGTCGGAAGCGATCACGAAGACGTCGCCCGAGTGGCGTTCGATCTCGAAGATCTGTGGATCGATCTCGTCGTCGACGCCCAACGCCTTGGTGATGACGTTGCGATCGGGGCGCGATCGGGCTTCGGCCTCGGTCAGGGTGCCATCACGCACCAGCTCTGCGACCACGGAGTCGTCGTCGGTCAGTTGATCGAAGGCGTCATCCCTGCGGCGGTAGACGCGCGAGTCGCCGACGCTGAACACGACGATCCCTTCTTTCCCCGTCGGTGCGATTCCGGCGACCGTCGAGCCCATCCCAGGCGTTCCTTGAACCACCCCGCGGTCCACGATCGCGGCGTTCGACTGCGCGAGCGCGGCGCGGACGGTTCCCGTGGTGGGATCGTGTCCGACCGCACTCGCCAAGGTCGCGACGGTCAGTGCGCTGGCGACCGCACCACCTGCGTGACCACCCATCCCGTCGGCAACGGCGAACACCTGCGGCCCAGCCAACACCGCGTCCTCGTTGTGGTCTCTGATCCGACCCTGGTGCGTCGCTGACCCCCAGCGGACTGCAGTCTTCACGCGACCTCCAGTGAGCGTTCGAGGGATGACATTAGACCTGGGTCGACCTGGTGGTCGACTGCCTCCCATGTCGTTGCTGGACGAGCTCGGCATCTCTGCGATCTACACTCCACGAGCCGCGTCGTTACCGTGCGGACTGGGTCGAGGAGCGTTATGGCCGCGGGAGCCGACTACCGAACGATTCGCGCACGTGGTCTGAACGCGCAGGAGGTCGAGGCGCAGCTGGTGAGCGTGCTCGCGGACGAGCGGTCCTTCGAGGTTCGACGCATCGGCCCCGGACGCTTGGGTGTGTATCGGACCTATCGACCTACGTGGGCGCTCGTGCTCACCATCGTCTTGTTGCCCTTCGCCGGTGTCGGACTGCTGTTCCTGCTCGTGAAGAAGTCCGAACCGGGTGAGGTGCTGATCGTCGACGGCCCGACCGGCACGCAGGTGACCCTGCCGCCGGTCGTTCCCGATGATCTGGATGCCCTGATCGACGCGCGGCTGACGGGCGGCACCACGTCGACGGAAACGGTGGCCGCCGCGGTCGGGAACGGCCCGTCGGGCACTGCGAAGCGCGCGTCTGGACCGAACCTCATCTCGGAGGTGCCTGGCCCAGAGGCTTCACCCGAGGCCCGTGGGCCGGGCGTGACCACTCGTCCGGTGCCTCCCCGATCGGTGGCGGCCGACTTCCGGGCGGAGGACATCGATGCCGTCACTGTCAAGCGTCCCGCCGTTGGAGCAGTCCCGGGTCGCCAGAGCAACGACCTGCTGTTGCGCTTCGGGGTCGTGTCGGTCGTGCTGTCCCACGGCGACGTCATCGTCCTCGGCCGTGCGCCGTCGGGGTGGGCTGGCGCTCGGCAGGTCGTCGTGCCGGGCGACGCCAGCACGGTGTCCAAGACCCACGCCACCGTTCGGGTCACGCAGGCAGGGGCGGAGGTGATGGACCTCGACTCCACCAACGGAACCCTCATCGAACGGGACGGAGCGGTGTTGTCACTGCAGCCTGGGCAGGCATCACCGTTGCACGAAGGGGACGTGGTCGTGTTCGGGGCAGTGCGGGCGGAGGTCATGACGGCTTGAGTGCGACCTTCGACTGTCGGTTGGCGTCGGCGTCTGGTAGTACATGCCAGGTGGGAGTTGCATGGGCGGGCGCGGCGCCGGCATGTCGTGGCTCCGCCCACAGGAACGCGTAGGTGGGCGTGCGGACTCGCCGGTTCGACGTTCGCCGACTCGTCTCGCCGCTGGTGGTGATCGGACTGGTCGCCGTCGCTCTCGTCGCGATCATCCGAGACGATGGCAATCAACTACCGGATCTGGACCTCCACGACGCAGGCATCTGGGTTTCGAATCCGCAGATCGGTGCTGTTGGTCGCACCAACACCGAGATACAGACAGTTGACGCGCGGGTGGATGCTGCTGCGTCCGAGTTCGACATCCTGCAATCGGGTGCCGTGGTGCTGGTGCGCCAATCGGCACCGTCGTCGCACCTGATGGGGATCGATCCGGCGTCGCTCGAGCCGTTGCAGGGCCCAGAGGTTTCGGTAGACGCCGTCGTGAAGCTGGGCGGTACCACGTCCGCGCTCTACGACCCGGACTCGGGCAAGGTGCTCGCCGCGGCCGCCTCCTCTTCGGAGGCGGCTTTGGCGCTCGACCCGTCGCAGGAGTCGGGTCAGCTGGGCACGATCGAGGGTCCTGGAGCGCTCGCCGTGGGGGTGCAAGGCCTTGTCTACGGGCTGGCAGAGGATTCCCGTGTGGTCACGGCGTGGAGCGTCGAGGGCGGTGAGGTGGGCACGTGGTCCCTCCGCGGCAACCTGGCCGGCGCCGCCCTCACGGTGGTGGGCGACGAACCCGTCGTCCTGACCGGCGCGGGCAAGCTGGCCATGGCGGGTCGACGCCCGATCGATCTGTCGTCGTTCGGATCGGAGTTCGTCCTTCAGGAGCCGGGCCCCGCCTCGGATGTCGTGCTCGTCGGATCCGATGAGGGGCTGCTCCGGGTCCCGTTCAGGGGCACCCCCGAGCTGGTCGGAACGGGTGCCGCCGAACCGGCCGCGCCGGTGGTCGTGGCCGGCTGTGAGTACGGGGCCTGGTCGGGTGACTCGTCGTACCTCCAGCGGTGTCCGGGTGCAGACCTGAAGCAGGATCAGGTCGGCGAGCTGGGCAATGGGAAGCTGCGATTCCGGACCAACCGCGACCGTGTGACGCTGAACAACCTCGACGATGGGTCACAGCTCCTGTTCACCGACGAAGACCCGATCTTCCTCGACAGTGCGTGGTCGGAGGCACTGTCGAAGGACATCGACCAGGACGTCGAAGAGACCCTCGACGCGCAGGAGGACACCCCACCGGACTGCGAGGCCGAGGACAACACGGATCCGGTGGCTCGGCCGGACAGCGGTCTCGGGACACGGCCGGGAGTCCCGGTGGTCGTGTACCCGCTCGGCAACGACGAGGATCCCGACTGTGACGTGCTCCTGATCTCCAGGGTGCAGTTGGTGGGGGACCCAAACTCGGCAGCGATCGGCATCGTCGCCGGATCCCGAGGGGTCCAGGTGACACCGATGCAAGGGGCCTCGTCGATTGTCTTCACGTACACGATCACCGATGGCCAGGGAGCGTCCTCGTCGTCGTCGGTCGTCGTCGGTGTGACCCCCGACGGGCAGAACACCGCCCCTGTCGTCGCCCCCCAGGAGACGACTGTGGTGACCGGGGGCTCGATCGGTCACAACGTCCTGCTGTCGGCCCGTGACCCCGATGGGGACCTGCTGCGCCTGGAATCGGCCGCCGTGGCCGAAGGTTTCGAGGGCTCGGTGCGGGAGTCCGCGGCAGGCGAGATCACGTTCAACGCCGGCTCGTCAGTGGGGGAGGTTCCGGTGTCGTTCGTGGTCTCGGACGGCACGGATTCCACCGCGGGGACGCTGACGGTGGTGGTGGTCGACCGCGACGTGAACCAACCGCCTGCGGCCACGCCGGATTCGGAGACGGGCTTCGTTGGTCGATCGGTCGAGGTGGACGTCCTGGACAATGACGTCGACCCCGATGGCGATGTGTTGTCCTTGGTGCGCGTGACGACCACGGCGGACGCGACCATCGGGTGGGAACCGACGTCGCCGACGGTGAGCGTGACGTCGGCGAGCGCCGGCACGGTGAACGTCGTCTATCGCATCACCGACGGACAGGAGACCGACGAAGCGGTTCTTCGTGTGGAGTTCCGGCAGCCGGAGGAGAACCTGCCGCCCGTGGCGGTGCGCGACGACGTGCTGTTGAGGGCCGGCGTCCCGGCGTTCGTGCCGGTCCTGGACAACGACGTCGACCCCGACGGGGCCGTCCTCGTGGTGCTCGGCATCGATGGTCTGCCCTCGCTGGCTCCCATTTCGGTGACGATCCTGCGGCGGTCGGTGCTCCGCATCACGGCGTCGGCGCCGTTGTCCGAGCAGGTGAGCTTCGATTACCGGGTCTCGGACGGTTTGAACGAGACGGCGGGGCGGGTGGTCGTCGAAGGGGCGCCGCCCGAGGTCCGCAACCGTCCGCCGGTGGCTGTCCTGGACGAGTACACGGTGCGGGCCGGTGGCGTGTCGACCCTGCCGGTGCTGGCGAACGACTCGGACCCGGATGGCGACCGCTTGACGGTCCAGGCCCCTGACGAAGCACAACGCGACGTCCGCCAGAACGGCCGACTGTTCCTGTCCTCGGACGGCGACCTGCGCTACGAAGCTCCTCCGACCGGCCGTTCGAGCATCCGGCTGATCTACACCGCGTTGGACGAAGCCGGCGAGTCGGCATCGGCCGAGCTCATCCTGCGGGTCATCGAGCCGAGCCGCGACGCGAACGAGCCACCGGTCGCGCCCGAACTGGTGGACCGGACGATCGCTGGTGACCGCCTGACGGTGCGCGTCCCCATCACCTCGATGGACCCGGACGGGGACGTCACCACCTTCCTGGGTCTGGCGGATGCGCCGTCGTTGGGGGCGGTGGTCGAGGTCGGCCCCGACTACTTCGTGTACGAGCCGGATCAGGAGTCGGCGGGCACCGACGAGTTCACCTATCGAGTCGCTGACTCGTTCGGCAAGGAGGCAGTCGGGACGGCATTGATCGGTGTCGCCGGCCGTTCGACCGTCAACAACCGACCCATCGCCGTCGATGACGTCCGACTCGTCCGACCGGGGACGAGGGTGCCGCTGGATCTCCTGGCCAACGACTCGGATCCCGACGGTGACCCGATCGCGATATCGCTGGCCGACGAGGACAGGCCGGTCGTGGGCGAAGGTGCGGTCGAGGTCACTGCCGACGACGTCACCTACATCGCCCCAGAGGAGCCGGAGGGCACAGAGACGACGTTCCGCTACACGATCGAGGACGGACGCGGGCTGACGGAGACGGCGTTGGTGAGCATCACGTTCCGCACCGACGACGACAACCGGCCGCCGCGCGCCGTCGACGACGCCAGCGACGCGCAGCCCGCCGGGGCCCAGGTCAGGCTCCGGTTGCTCCGGAACGATCGCGACCCCGATGACGATCCCCTGACCATCACGGAGGTGTCACGGAGGGAGGAGGTCACCATCAACCCCGGAGGGAGGTCGGTGACCGTCCGCATGCCGTCGAACGACTTCACGTTCACGTACGTCGTCTCCGACGGCACCGACACCGCGCGCGCCGCGGTGGCCATCCCCCTCGTCGATCCCGACTCGAACCTCCCACCGATCGCAGGTTTCGATGACGGCGTGGAGGTCGACATGGGCGATTCCGTGACGATCGACGTCCTCGAGAACGACGTCGACCCTGAAGGCGCCGATGTCCACCTCCTGCAACTCCTCGAGCCGGCTCGTCACGGCCAGGTCGACTTCGATGGTGAACGAGTCGTGTTCACCGCGAACGAGCCCGACTACGCCGGTGACGCGGGCTTCTACTACGTCGTCGGCGATACCGACGACCCCGCGAGCGCGGTGACCTCCGTCGGCTCGGTCCGCGTCAATATCAGAGGATCGGTCAACACGACGCCGCAGTTCACCCGCCTGGCGGTGGAGGTGCCCGCGGGCAAGGAGCGCAAGGTCGACCTCGCGACCGGCGTCGTCGATCCCGACCGGGGTGACGAGTTCGAATTCTCCGAGCTGAACGTCGATCCCATCGACGGCATCCATGTCCACGAGGACGATGGGGTCCTGACGGTCACCGCCGACGCGGCGACGGAGGCAGGTGTCAGCGGCACTGCCCGCTTCACGGTGTCCGATGGCGTCGAGGAGGTCCCAGGGTCCGTCGGGATCACGGTGACCTCGTCCGATCGGCCGTTGGCCATCGCCAGTCCCGACACCGGTGAGACCCTCCAGACGGAGCCCGTCACGGTCGACGTGCTCGCCAACGACGTGAACCCGTTCCCGGAGGCCCCACTGGAGCTGCTTCGTGCGGAGGTCAGATCCGGCGGCGGCACGGCCCGCATCTCCGGTCGGGGGGTCACGTACGATCCCGGGCCCAACTTCTTCGGGTCGGCCACGGTGGTGTACCGCGTCGCCGACGGCACGGGCGACGCCGCCCGCGAGGTCGACGGCACGCTGACCGTGAACGTAATCGGCTACCCAGACGCGCCCACCGGCGTCTCGTGCAGCCGGGGTCAATCGCGCGTCTCCCGGATCACCTGGGCGCCCCCTGCCGCCAACGGTTCGCCGATCACCAACTACATCATCCGCGTGAGCTCGTCCGACGGCGGCGGTGGCACCGGCGAGCGCAGGGTCGGCAATGCCACGACCCAGGACATCGACGGGCTGACGAACGGCCGCACCTACTCGTTCGAGGTCGGTGCGGTGAACCGGGCGATCACCGAGACCGGCGCCGACCCGCGCTTCTCGCCACCTTCGAGCGGATGCCGTCCGGACGCCATCCCAGGAGTCCCGGATCCGCCCGACGTGCGATGGGGCAATCAGTCGATGAACGTCTCCTGGACCGCACCACCGAACGAAGGCTCGCCCATCACCGGGTACACACTCACGAATACCGCGACCGGCGAGCAGCGTTCGGTCAGTGGGTCGCTGGATTACCCGTGGTCGGGACTGGAAAACGGAACCTGTTACCGCTTCACACTGATCGCGACCAACAGAGCTGGATCGTCGGACCCGAGTCCTCAGTCCACCGGTGACAGGGAGGAGTGCCGCCCTGCCGGAGTGCCGAAGGACCTGTCGGCGCCGACCGTGGACGACGAACCGGCCGGGGCGCGCCAGGGTGTCATCGAGGTGTCATGGACGGCGAGTGACACGATCAATGGCAACGGTGACGAGATCGACCGCTTCCGAGTGAGCGGCGTGGGCTCGAACGGCGAGACGGTCTCGGCCCCCGCGAGCGCGGCTGAGCGGACGCAGCGCTTCAACGTCACCAACGGCGTCGATTACACGTTCAGCGTCGAGGCGGAGAACAAGGCGGGCTGGTCGGCGCCCAGTCCCTCATCGGCGGTTGGCCGTGCGGACGACGTGCCGGCCCAGATCACCTCGGTCAGCCTTGATCTCGCCGGGCGGACCGCGGGGAGCGCTACGCTCACCTTCGCGGTCCCGAACGACAACGGCGCGACCATCGATCAGTACAACTACCGTCTCAGCAACGGCACGGAGGGTCAGACATCGCCGGGTGGCGGGGCCATCACAGTACCGGTCTGCCAGTCGGTGTCCGCGGTCGTGTGGGCACACAACGCTGACGGCGACGGACCGGCGAGCGCCTCCAGCAACAGTGTGATGTCTTACCGGGACCCGACTGCGTCGGTGACCTCGGCGCAGAAGGAGGTGAGCGGCTCGAGCGCGACGTGGAGCTGGACGACGGACAACGGCTGTGGGAGCTCGTCGATCGCCGACGTCCGAGTGTCGGTGGCGGCCACCGACAAGCACGGCACCGCAGGCAATGCCTCCGGGACGCGCAGCGTGAACCTCGCCGACGGTGAGCGGAGCGACGTCCGGGTGCGGATCACGACCGACGGGCCACGCGGGTCGCTCAGCGCCGAGGA